>Ga0207155_1166_pt1 | contig 14824 bp, 13 predicted proteins | sample Alteio_BWMinHeat_26_FD_153515 | JGI IMG/M metagenome (GOLD analysis project Ga0207155, IMG submission 153515) | Enriched cells from forest soil in Barre Woods Harvard Forest LTER site, Petersham, Massachusetts, United States -... | ecosystem: Environmental > Terrestrial > Soil > Temperate forest >... | reverse complement strand
GGGAGCACATCATCGGAGATTTGGACCGTCCTGCAGGAGCCGAACGAGGCGACGGCGGTCCTGGCTCGCCGTCAGCGCCCATACTATTGGTGAAGCCGTTTTCGATGGGGTTTCCGATGGAGTTTTCGATGGTGGCCGGCAAGCTCTAAGAACTCCTCCATCTCAGTGCCACTTTTGAAGCCGCGCTTGCGTACTGCCATGACTGACTTGTCTTTAGTAAGAAAGTATATGGCATCGCCTGTCTCTTCGATCCCCTGAATGGCCGACCATTCAGTCTCGGTGGGAATGCCATTCTGGCTGAAAGTAATTCCGGACTCGGTTATCGCGACCCGCACTCTCACCGGCCAGGTCGGCCCGAACCGCTGACTACACAGCCTGCGTATGCTGCGCCGGTAATACGGGCTATGATCAACAAAGAAAAGCAGATATAGGCTGATTATCACGAATAGTGAAAGGCCAAAAGCCTCGGACCTTTCTGCCAGCGAAAGATCTGTTATTGCCAGTGCCAGCGCTGCGGTCATCAATGCGACTACAAGGCCGGTCACCCGTCTCGGCATACCGGGGTTCGCCCGCTTCTCGCTCCGCCGGGTTACGTCAACGAAGTCATCCACGGTTGCTTCGAACTCTACGATCATATCCCGGCTCCCTGCCTCTGACGGCCCGCACCCTGGGGAATGTATCATAGATTAATTGGAGCCTTCTTTGTTACTCAAGCCCCCTTGACTCTCAGGCCCGTCTTGCTATTTGTGTCAGCCCACAATGGTAGTAATATCTATCCAGGCCGACTCGCCGCACCAGGGCAGAGTTTATGCCAACAGCAAAGCCAATTGTTACCATCTCGGGATTGCTTCTAGCGATGTTTGCATTCAGTCATGCTGCCCGAGCTCAAATGCCGCTTCCCCAGATATGGGACGTCGATTTCACCGCGAACGGCAAGGACCTGGCGATCAGAGGGGCCTTTGAACCTGGCGCCGTGGTCCTGATAAATGCCCTTGCTCAAAGCACCCGGCAACTCCCGACTGATCCCACGATTCTGGTAGTCAAGGAAGGCGTCAAGAGAATTCGGCATTTGCAATCTATCACATTTACCATTCAAGACCCTGATGGAGCAATGTCGGCGCCTTTCGTGCCCGGCCAAATTGACACGATCGTGACACTCGAAGACAATGGCGGAACGGTGAATCTCAAGGTCGGCGACAAGGTGCTGGTTCTGTTGGGAACCTCGCTCAATTGGGAGATTTCATCTTTGACTTATGATTCGACCATTCTCGGACCCGGCCTTCCGCCGGAGTCACCACCGGGTACGATGATTCGCGGATGGATCGGGTTCTTTCAGGCAAACCAGGGTTGGTACGGCGAACTTATCAGTCATAGGTGAACCTATCTGCCGCCAAAATCCATCGCCTTGCCCAGATCTTCTGGTAACGTTCAGCGCCTCTTTCGTTATTACACAGTAACAGGATCTTTGATAGAGCGACTGTCGCCTGCCGCCAGGCGGTCCAGGGTGGCCGTGTACCATCGAGTTTTCCGAGCGGCTTCAACGCCACTGGACCAGGATCTAGAGCAGAAATGTTTCACCATGAAAATAGGGCTGAGTCCTTTCGAACCCAGCCCTCGTTATCAGGCTAAACTGTCGGGGTCTAGCTAGAATGTGAATCTGACTGCGAACTGAATGATCCTTGCGGGGTTAATGCTGCTAGTGCTGAGCACCTGGCCGAAAGTGCCATCGGTGATGGTCGTGTCGGGATTCGCGAACTCGACCGCGTTGAAGATGTCGAAGAACTCGGCACGGAACTCCATATTCAGCCGCTCTCTAAAGAGATTAGTCTTCTTCGCGATCGCCAGGTCAAAGTTCGTCCGTCCCGGTCCCCTGAAGAAATTCCTCGGCAAGGTTCCGTAGGTGGCCAGTGCGGGGTTAGCGGCAACCTGAGGTCCCGAGGGCAGGGTGGTATTGAAGTTGCTCGGATTGAAATACATGTTCCCGGGCAGCCTGGGGTTGAGAGTCGTCACGGAATTCCCGGCCAGGTTAGCGTGCACGATCTGCCGGTCGCCGACGCCCGATGGGCCAGGACTGCTGGTGGATGCCGAAAGATTTGCGAAGACATCCAGCGGAAATCCGGTGTTCCAGCTTATGATTGGATACAGGCTCCAGCCTTGAGTAAGGCGGCTCGGACCGTGACTCCACATCCTGTCGAATGGCAAGTCCCACCCGCCGCTAAACACCAGCCGCTGTCTAACATCAAAATCCGAGCTCGCTCGAAATAGGCCAGGGTTGTTGGTCGGGACCTGTGAGTTCCGGTTCCTGAATCCTGACACATTATCGATGCTGTGGGCGAGTGTATAGGCCAACGTGAAATAGGTCGTACCGAAAAACCGAGTCGTGGATAGGATCTTGTTCAGGCTCAGCTCCAGGCTATTGTAGTTCGAGTTGCCCACGTTTTCGAACGACAAGAGATAGCTAAAGTTCGTATCGCTCGGGGTATTCATTACCCTGGTCGTCGATCCGAGCGGGAACGGATTGATGTCCTGAAGCGATGTCAGCTTATGCGCATCGCTGCCCACATAGCTGGCTTCAAAGACAAGATTCCTGGCCAACTCGTGCTGGACGCTGAGGTTATACTGGTAAATATAAGGAGTCCGCAGGTGGGGATCCACAAAAAAGACGCCACCCCCGCCGAACGGCAGGAACCCGGCAGCACCGAAGTCTATATTCTTGGTAGGCGGCTTAGACGGGAAGGAGTTCGGTATTCCAGCATTCCCGAAAGGATCCGAGAATATGTTCACGTTGGACCCTATTGGGGATGCAGGTGGATTGAAGAACAGCGCCGCGAAACCGAAGAACGGCGCCTGCCCATTGTACTGGAGGTTGTCCTCCCCTTTGAGGATATCGTAAAACACGCCGAATCCGCCGCGGATGCTGGTCTTGCCATTGCCCCACGGATCCCACGCGAACCCGAAACGTGGCGCCCAATCATTCTTATCCGGGAAATTCGCGCCTTTCGGTGCGCCGGAGTCGCCCGGGAAAACAAGTCCCTTCGGTGCATTCACAAACCTCTGAGATTGCAGGCCCGGTATTATCGCGAAGGACCGGCCTTGCGTGTCTACCTTGGGTGAGGTGTATTCATAACGAACTCCCAGCGTCAGGGTAAGACGCTTGTTAACGTGCCACTCATCTTGAGCGAAGCCAAAAGTCGACTTGGCCCGAATATCAGAAGGCGCGGCCCCGAATTGCAGATAGAAATCGGGGAGCCCGAACAAGAAGTCCGCTCTGTCGTTGCCCGAGCCAATCCCGCCCGCCTGGGCGGGTCCGTCGAAGAAAAACACGCCGTCAACAAAGAAATCAAACTTCGTATTATTCTGATATGGCGAGAAGCTGCCCCCGAACTTCAAATTATGCTTCCCCTTGATCCACGACAGGGTATCGGCGAACAAGAACGTGTTGTTGATCAGCGTCGTCGGACCCTGGACGCTGAAACCAGTGCTGAGGCCCGAGGCAAACGTTAATCCCGGAGGACCAGTAGGCTCATCGGGAGTGATTCCCACGCCCAGGTCGGCGGGAGTCGGGAGCTTGGCTGCCGGCTGAGACTGGAGCCTATTGGCACGCTGGGCTGTAAACCTGCCCTCGTTCAGCAAGTTATTAGTAAACGTGTGGATGTAAGAGAAAGTCGAGTAATAGATGTGATTGTTGTCCAGGACTGGATAGCCCGGCACGTTCGCTTCGCTGAACGCTCTAGTATCCGGATTCCGGACCGCGGCGAGAGTAACTGAAAGGCGGTCTTTTTGTGTGATGTTGAAATCGAACCGCATTGAGATGTCGTCGAAGTTGTTGATCCCGCTTCCCTGCGAAGCCAGCGTGCCGCTGGGAGCGGTCGGGATCAGATTGGCCGCGATAAATTTTTGGGCAATTGGGTTGATTCGGTTTGGGTCAATTATCCCCTGGGCGGCCAGCGAAGGATTGGATTGGAAGAACGGGTTAGCGTGCAGGAATGCAATTACCTGAGGGTCGCCCGAGAAATTGCCGGCCAGCTCGGCTGGTGTAAACGTAGTTGTGGTACTCGAGGTTCCGGCTACCTGCCGTTGCCCCTCATACGAGAAGAACCAGAAAAATTTATCCTTGCCATCGATTACCTTCGGGATTACAACAGGCCCACCCAGGGTGAACCCGAACTGATTCCTCTTCAAAATGTCCCTGGGCAGCCCATTCAGGTTGTTAAAGAAGGTATTTGCGTTGAGGGCATCGTTCCGCAGGAATTCGTAGGCTGATCCGTGAATCCCGTTCGACCCTGACTTCATTACCACACTGATGATCCCGCCGCCGTTGCGGCCGTATTCAGCACTGGAATTGCTGGTCAGAAGCCGGAACTCCTGGACCGCATCCGGAGGAGGAACGTAGACAGCAGCGTTGTTCAGCAAGTTGTTATTGTTCCCGCCGTCGAGCAAATATGCCACCGAATCAGACCTGCCGCCGGCAATGTTGAAGCTGCCCGCGCTGCTATCGTCCGGGTTGTGTAACATAACGCCCGGCTGTAGACCGGCCAGATCGAGCGTATTGCGGCCATTGAGCGGCAGGTTCACCAGCGGCCGAGACGTCACGCTCTGGCCAAGCGCCGCACTGGTGGTCTCGACAATCGAGGCGCCGGCCGAGACCTCGACCGTTTCGCTGACGCTCCCAACCTGCATCTGCAGATCAACCTTTTGTACGCGATTGATTTGGAGCAGGAAGCTGGGGCTCTCGGCGGTCTTGAATCCCGAGTGCTCGACCGATACTTTATATTCGCCGATCGGCAGCGCCACTATCTCGAAGGTTCCGTCTTTCCGACACACGGTCGGATAGCCAACTTTGGTAGCTTGATTGGTTGCGGTTACCTTTGCCTCGGCGATTACCGCTCCCTGGGGGTCAGTAACCGTGCCAATTATGCTCGCGGTCGCATCCTGCGCTCTCGTCTCTATCGCGGCCGTCAACATCAGTCCAACCGCCAGAGCAAAGACCAGCAATGCGGAGCGTTTCCAGTCCTTTCTGATCATAATGTACCTCCTAAAGGTGTCCCTGAATGAGCGAGTTTATGTTTTATTCCTGGCGAAACTCGGCATTACCCTGACCACGGTATCAGGGCGAACAGAGTTGTCGCCGGTCATTTACGCAGAAGTAGCCATTACTACAAATGCGATTTCCGGGCGCAACATTCCCCTGTCGCGCTCACATCCTTTTTTGATTATCTGTCCTGTGAGGGGGAAGAGACGCGATTCAGCGGCAGCGCTACGTGTGGCGTGCCTTCGATCGCTTTGCGGCCTGTGCCGGAAGGCTTCCTCACCTCTATTCCTTTAGTTACGCCGGCATCGCCTCAATGCTCGGCCCAGTCCGCATACGCAAAGCTGGATTACAACCGCTCTGCCTGTGTGAGAACTCGTTCTATTTATCATCAAAGGCCCGGCATTGTCAATTACAACGAATCATCCGAATCATCCATGGGGCAATTAAAACTGAGACTGGGGCATAATAAAGGCAAGAAGCTCCACTCAAGGCAAGTCGCAGGGGTCGGCGAGGAATCGCGGGCACGAACTGAGCCGTCAACAAATCGTAAGGACGGAAGCGATGAAATTTGATGATAGAAGGGACAATGGGGAGAGGCGTTCACTGGATGAGCGGCTGCGGGAATATCCGGAGCTGCGGGCCCGGATAGAGGAACTGGTAGAGATCGTGGAAAACAAGGAAGGAGATGTGGTGAAAGCGGACGATGCTGAGGAACTGGTGGTGCAAGAGATTAGGCGAATCGGGCAAGAGGCGCTGCAGGGATGGGCAGAACGTAAGCACCGGCGTCTGGTAAGAGAATTCGACGAGCGCGAAGGGGTGTCGCGCAAGGAAAAAAAACGCTGTACTGGTACACCCGGATCGGACAGATAGAAATCTGCGAACAGACCTATCGAGTTGCAGGGAAGCAGTTGAGACCGTTTAGTGAGTCGGCGAGTGTTGGGTGCCGGGGATACTCACTGGGGTTGCAGCGGGCGATCACTGATTTTGGTGCGGATGAGGCATTTTGGAAGACGCCGAAGAAAATCAAAGAGCACTATGGAATCGAAGTGCCAGTGAGCTCAGCACGAGTAATAACCCAACGGCATGCAGAGCGTATCGAGAGCAACTCGGAGCTACTTGGCACAGTGCCGCGGGGTGGGGTGACGCAGCTGATTGGTGAAATGGATGGCTGCATGTTGCCAATTGTGAGTGTAAATCCGCGAGAAAACGAGCAATCTCCGGCAGACGGGCGCAAGCGCAGGAAGCTGAGTTGGCAGGAAGCCCGTTTGTGCCTCGTACGGGAACCCGAGAAGATCAGCGGGCGATATGCGGCAACTATGGGTGGTCCCGAGAAGGCTGGAGAACTGTTTGCCGATTGCGTCATCCGAACCGGAGGAGGGCGAAGCACGGTGCTGCACGCCCTGGGAGATGGCGCGCTCTGGATCGTTAGTCAGGCGAAGAAGCGGTTGGCGATGACTGTCACCTTCCTGGTTGATTTCGATCATGTCAGCGAGTACCTCGCAGCCGCTGCCGAGGTCATTGCCGGAGAGCAAAAGGCCCAGTGGTTGCGGACACAACAGCAGCGAATGAAAGGCAACCAGGTCAGCGTGGTGTTAGCCCTACTCTTCTACTCCATTCGCTCGTTGTATAGCGAAGCTGATAAGGATCATCCGGTAGTCGCCTGTCATCGCTATCTCCATAATCGGCTGGATCAGCTCGACTACGCCGGGGCGATCAAAGCGGGACTGCCAATCGGTACCGGAGAGGTCGAAAGCGGACATCGCTGGCTCATCCACAAACGCATCAAACTATCTGGCGCTTGGTGGACAAAACCTAATCTCGAGAAAATGCTGGCCCTACGCACTCTGCGAGCCAACAACGATTGGGACTCATATTGGGAGGACGTACGTCAAGCCGCAGCCTAAAAACGGAGTCCGGATTTTAATTGCACCCATCATCCATAGTCATCCATGCCGGCCACATTCTTGACTGTCCACCATCGAGTTAGGGCTCGTCCATCAGGTCTGAGGTATCCACGAAGCCCCAAAAATGGCGCCGTTATGCGCGCCCGTCGTGTCGCGGGCAGTGCCATTCGTCAATAAGTATTCGGCCGCCAGACCTTTGGGGGGGACCGATCTGCGGGAGTACAGACCGGATATTTCTGATCCTGTGAGGGCCCGGTCCCAGATCCGGACTTCGCGAATATCGCCCTTGAAAAAGCTCTTCAAATCCCGAGTGCCAATGCGCACGGGCGCCGAGCCCGCTTCGGGGTCGACCTGGATCGGGTGCTTAACGCAAGTCCCGTCTCCGGAACCTCGGTACTGATCGCATCTTCTCAATTCACCGTTCTTGTACATGTAGGTGCGCTGACTATCCGCGACTCCCACTACGTGGATCCATTGGCCAGGGACTATCGCGTCTTCAAAGTAGCTACCAACGCCTTCCCCTCCCTGTGCATTGAAGACGTAAAAGCTGATGCGATTGCCACGATTCTCGGCGTTACCCTGGCTATACATTCTAAAGACCCACTCGTATCTTCCCTTCTCACCCTTGCCCATCCAATGAACGTATCCCGATCCTTCGGTGCTCGGGAAGTTTAGCGTGGCCGGCCTTATCCAGGCCGAGACCGTAATGCCTCCTCCGGCAGACAGGCTGAATACGTTGCTGCTAGGAATCTCGACGTAGCTTCGAACGCCGTCGAAACGCAGGTAGGACGCCATCGGCAGTCCAGAATTGCCTACCTTCCCGGCAGTAGCAGTCCGTTCATTTCCGGGTTGCCGCGCCGGGGCTGGCATCGGTCCGCCCAATCCAACCATCAAGAAGTAACTGACCGCTATCGCAAGTGGATGCAAAAAGATTCCTCGACGAGTTGCGTGTTCTTTATTCATGGTCACACCTGACTTTCTGGACACGGACCTGAGCGGGATATCCGCTGCGCGTCGACAGTGGCGCCTGAAAGCGGCAGCGACCTATCTCAGGGGTTGACGCCGGAGTATGACGCCGCGTATTACCCAAACTTGTTCTTCCTCAGTTGCTTTTTGATTGCCCACGTTCCGTTAGCCTTCTCCAAGAGCAGAAAGTGGATCTCGCCATAGCCCGGTCCGCTGCGGCTTCCAGTGTATAGCAGTGCCTGAGTGTGGTCAGTATTGAAGCCCACGCGGGAAAGCATTATGAACCCGCTCGAGTCTGGAAATCTCCTGTAGTATTCGGTCCACTCGAGTTCACCCCAGTGGCCGTGAAAAATCGCCCTCAGATCGGCATCGGTGATGGAGTCCCATTTGACCGGAAGCTTGAACGATGACTTGTGGAGCAATGACTGCCCGTGATTTTTGATTTCATAGTCGGCGACAGCCGATGGATCGATAATCAGTCCCTTGGGCTTGTCTTTCCAGGGCTGTTCATCACCGCCCGAGAAGTCGTACCTGAACGTCCGGTCCTCGATCATCCATAGCTTTGTCTCGGGCCGTACGTACAGCTCCTTGATCATGGCTGAATAGATTTCGTACTCCTCGTCGGACACTTGAGTCTCCTGGGCATCTTGCCCCAAGGCGTCCGAAAGGGTTCGCACGCCAGCCATGGCGCAAATCAGAACCAACCCAACCACCAGACTTCTCATCCGAAACATACCAAACCTCCGATCACTCCATCCGTCTTCTGCTCAGCGACCTCCTAGTCCATGAAGGGAAGCGTCGGTTCCGCGGAAATGGCGATGCTGGAGGGCACAAGGCACTCCGGCGTATCATTGGCGGGCGAGTTCACGATCGTCGATACCTGGTAGGTCTCCATCTCGGCGGCCGGATAAGGCCGCAGTAGTTCCAGGAGAGAGGCCGGGTCCTCCAAATTCGGGTTCAGCCACATACCCTCACGATCTTTTGGAATAATGGCCGGCATCCGGTCATGAATTGGCTGCATAATCTCGTTCGGCTGCGTAGTGATTATCGTGCAGGTCCGGATGTTCTTGCCCTCGGGGGAAATCCAGTTCTCATACAAGCCGGCGAATCCGAAGCCTCGGCCGCTCTTTAGCCTGATAAAGATAGGCTGCCGGGCCGAGCCTTTCTTTTGCCATTCATAGAAACCGTCGGCCACGACCAGACACCGCCTCTTTTGGAACGCCTCCTTGAAAGCGGACCTTTGGGTGATGGTCTCAGCCCTGGCATTGATGAGCTTGTTGCCAACTGATAGACCGTCGGCCCAGTAGGGCACCAGTCCCCACCTGACGGCGACCAATTGCTTGACTCCATCCTCGATTATTACAGCGACCTCCTGGGTCGGTGCTATGTTGTAGCTCGGACTCAGAGCACAGGAGACCTCCTGGACGCCGAACTCGCTCACTATTTCATCTACCTCTTTCTGCCTGACGAACCTGCCACACACTCGCTTAACCTCTCTGAATAACACTTGTCATTAGATCAAACCCGACAATTGTAGCAGGAAAGTTGGAGACAAATCTAAGACGCCACGACTGTAGTAGCTGTGCGACGGTCGGGCGGCCAGCCCGCGGGCGGGAAAGGCAGAGCCGCTCAGAGGATGTCGGCGCGCCGACATGTTTGGATATAGACGGAGAGTGGGAGCGATGAGGTTGGGTGAAAAACATTGAGGCAATCGGGCGAGCGACGGCTGCGGTCCCGGTGACGGCGATAGAGCTAATAGACTGTAGTGGTGTAATAGAGTGTAGTAAGTAGAGAAAAGTAGAGATTTTTCGGGTCCCCAATAAGTGTGTTTAGGATCAAGGCGGGGGGGGAGATCAACGCCGGTCCACAAGATAGACTAAACCTAAAACAGTGAGAAAAGGTGAGAGTCTAGCTGAGAGAGCGGACTCTCAAATTTGGAAATCTCACGATATTTTCAGATTTCAAAGAACATGTTGCCAGTAGTAGTCAATTAGCGTGGGTCCCAAAACATTGAATCTTTCTCGGAACCCGGCGGCACCCCGGCCCTTGCAGTCAGGGCGGGCGTACGCTGGGATTCTGAGACGATCCGAATTGTTTCGCCCTCTGTCGCTCAATGCCATCCTCCCTTCTCAGTATCTTGGCCGAGTTGGTCGCCTCGCTCAGCTTGGCGGCGCGATTGGCCTGCTGGCTCGGGTTCTTCAGACCGCACAGCCGCGTAACTGGCCGACAGCAAGACCCTCTAGCGTAGGTCTAGCCATCTTCATAATACCATGGCTTGACTGGCTTGACAAGCGCTTTTGATATTTTATTTGAGTATTTGAAAAGGTCAACGGACACGTCCAAACTCCAGACACGCGGTTTTCGACAGGCGGTGGCATTCCGGGTCCGGTGGAAAATCCGAATCTCCGCCGCCCAGTGAACCGTCGTCGATCTCATGCGACCAGAGGTAATTTGCCGACAGCAGCAAGCGGTGAGCAAACGAACGCTGCAGCGAGGCCTGAAGCCCTCAAACGAGCTGTTGTTTTGATTTTCCCGGAGTTCCACCGGGTCCTCACTCAAATGTGGAGCATCACCGAAAGACGTGACTTTGGCCAGAGTCTGTAATGCAGGCAGTAGCCATTGTCGCATTTCTGTAGGCTTGTTTCTTCCGGCGCCTCACCTGCTAACATATCGATTATGAACGCGCCATAGTCCAGTAGAGTCGCAGAAAAGCTTGAGAGCGTCAGTAGCCGATAGGCAGGATCACCTCGTGACGGGTCGAGTGGCTCAATGTGGATGTTTAATGATTCCAGTCTGGCTTTAAGATCAGGCTCGGATGCCACTGGGATACTCCTTTAAGTAAGTAGACACCTTATCTGGAGCGCCTTGAGATGGAGGACCGGCCATATTCTTACAGCTCCATTCTAACGAGCAAGACCAGGAAAGCAAGACTTATCTTGGGCCTGGGCTGCGCCGCCTATTTCCGACCGCGTAGGGGTTGAGACCGGAGAAGTAGTCAGTCAGGGATCTGACGTTCTTGACAAACACGGCACAACGGGACGGTATAATGTGAGATTCACAGGAGGCAGGATAGAAAGAGTCACGCGCACTACATAGGTGCCGTCAAGCCGCTTTTCAGAACCGTCTTTATCCCAACCGGTTATCTGGATTGACTCAAAGTCTGCCATCTCCCTCCACCCCTGCCTCATCTCTGCGATCGAATCCAAGCCCTTTGAGGACTTTGAGACGTGCGTCATCAATCCGGTTAATCGTATTCATTACCCGCTCTCTGTTGGTCTTGTCGTCGCTGGGCAGACCGGAAAGGCAAGCATTAAGGGCGGTTCTCGCGTCGGCCAGGCTGTCCATTAATTCCCTGATCATCTCTTGGGTTGCTTCCATGTATAAAAACCAGCCATATTCTACAATCGGCCTTGACCGAAATCGGTTCAATATTAGACACGATTGAAGAAAAATCGGGATAAATCTGGGCCTTGGTAAATCGGCGGGATAACATCCCGACAAAAGTGAGCAGTCGATCCACAAAACCGCGCCTGTGAGATCGCCGGAAATTTCTAAAGGTCATTGGCTCGGGCAGCGCCTAACATAAGTACGTCCGGCATACCAAACATAAGGGCAAGCCAGATGCAGTGGCTAACTTGTAGATAAGGGCTACTGAAGTAGCCAGGCTTGCTGGGTTATTCCATACTGTGGGGAGTGGAGAAGCCCCATCCTACCTTCGGCTCTCCGATGGCTGGGCGCCGGCAACTAGGACGATTACACGGAGGGGGGAGACACTCCAGACGGGCAGCCAGCCTTCAAAGCCGGCAGTGGTCCGAGCGGACTGTCTATAGGTTCAGTGACGGATTCGCGATTCTGAATCGGAACCAACGCCCGCCTCCACAAGTTCATGGAATGTCAGGCTCTCACGCCGGCGGGATCCCAGGCTGGATCAGAGCGTCCCAATCGGCGATCGGTTCGTTTGCGTCGAGGACGTGGCGAACCTTCCTGGCCAGACCGTCCGGAGTGAACGGTTTCTGGATGAAAGCCGTTCCGGGATCAAGCACCCCGTGGTGGACTATGGCCGTATCAGTGTAGCCCGACATATAGAGGACTCTCATTGTAGGGTGCCACGGTGATAAGCGTTCGGCCAGCTCCCGGCCGCTTATGTGAGGCATCACCATATCGGTGATCATGAGGTGAATTGAGACTCCGTATCGCGCATGATGCTGAAGAGCCTCACCTCCGTTGGATGCTTCGAGCACTACGTAGCCGTTCATCTTAAGAACCTGCGAGGCCATCCTTCGAACTATGTCTTCGTCTTCGACCAACAGAACGGTTTCGGAGCCGCGCAGAGATTCAACGGAACAGGGCGGGATTTCAACGGCGTCGGATAGCTCGTCGGTGACCGGCAAATAGACCTTGAGGGTCGTGCCATGTCCAGGCTCGCTATACACCGAGACGTGCCCTCCGCTCTGTTTGACGATTCCGAACACTGTCGATAAGCCGAGGCCGGTGCCTTTCCCGAGCTCCTTGGTTGTGAAGAAGGGCTCGAAAATGCGGGCCTGGGTTTCCTTGTCCATCCCAGTTCCGGAGTCACTGACGGCCAGGAGCGCATATGGGCCAGGCCGGACTTCAGGATGTTCAGCCGCATAGTGCTCATCCAAGACTACGCCGGCTGTTTCAATAATTAGATGACCGCCATTTGGCATAGCGTCGCGGGCATTGACTGCCAGGTTCATAATGACCTGTTCAATTTGGCCGGGATCAGCTTTTACGCGACCCAACTCTGGGTCCAGGCTGGCAGTCAGATGGATGTCCTCTCCGATGAGGCGCCGCAGCATCCCCTCTATACCGCCGACTACAAGGTTCAGTTCCAGGATCGCGGGTTGAAGCACCTGCCTGCGACTGAGGGCAAGGAGTTGCTTTGTTAGCGCGGCGGCTCGGGTTCCAGCATTTTCTATTTCCTTGATGTGGCCGTGTAGCGGATCTTCCCGATGGAGACCTTGGAGCGCGAGCTGGCTGTATCCTATTATCGCAGTCAGCAAATTATTGAAGTCATGGGCCACGCCGCCGGCGAGCCTTCCGATGGCCTCCATTTTCTGAGACTGGCGGAGCTGTTCTTCGAGATCTCTGCGCTCGGTAACATCGCGGGCGATAATAGATATACCCAGGACATTGCCTGATCGATCGCTGATTGGAGAAATTGTAAGTGATGCGTTGAACTCCGTTCCGTCTTTCCTGAGTCGTACGGTTTCAAAATGGCGGATGTGCTCTCCTGTTCGGAGCCTGGCGAGAATTTCCGGCACTTCCTCTTGCCTTCCGGCCGGAACCAGCATCGAGGCTGAATGACTCAGAACCTCGCCGGCCGAGTAGCCATACGTATTCTGAGCGCCTGCATTCCAGCTTGTTATGACCCCATCAAGCGTCGCGCCAATAATCGCATCGTCAGAGGTTTCCACAATCGCGGCCAGCTTCGCGAGTTGCTCGAGAGCGTTCTTACGGGAACTGACCAACAGCACCAGAATGGCCATCAGCGCCGTCCGGTTGAACTCCATGAATACCAGGCTGATCCAGGGCGCCTGAATCGGGTTCCTTAACGACACCGTTGCCAACTCAAAGAGGACGGCTACCATTAGACCAGGGCCACGGCCGCCATACCAGGCACTGCCCAGCAGCGCGAGCACAACGAGAAGCGAGAGATCAAGCTTGATCGAGAAACGCAGGAAGACAAGGGCGAGCACGAGCGTGAAGGCGAAAGATGCGAGTCCAATCCCGTACCGCAAAATCGCGGATTTTGCCTTCTTGATTTGAGGAGTTCTCCAAATCATAGTCCCTCCCGTGAAGAAACCGGCAGACCGTAAGACTGGTCCATCGCAAGCTGTATTTGAGATGATCGCCAGAGCGGCTGTGGACCGGGTTCTGAGGAAGGTCGGAAAGATGAGCCACAGCGAAGCTCAGCCCGTTACACGTCTCAACTGAGCTTGGGAGCGTCACAATCAAACGGCTTTGCTGGACGAAGCCGCAAGGAACGGCGGCCAACGTCGCCCTTCAGCAATCTCCGAACATCGGAATTCGTCACCAGGTGGGATCATAGCCCCAGCGCATCCGCTATTCAATGCTTTTCTTTTCTTTGAAGAGAACTCCAATGTGGCATTCGTCTACAATGCCCCCAAGGACACCATGGAATTAAGTCCCATTAATCGCAGTCAAGGAAAGTGTCCCTTCAGGGTCCATCGAATTGTCCATTTAGGACCTCAAAACTTTCTCGGTAACCACTGCCATCGTACCAAACCAACGCACAAAGGTATTATGGATCTTTACAGATTCTTTATTTGCGTTCTGATTCCGGGCATATTACAATGCGGCTCCTGTTCTCAGTGGAAATGTTTTTAGCTGAGGTGGACCCATGGAGAGCGTCTCCCCGAAAGCTCTTGGCCCGCAAGAGTTACACCAACGAATCACGACGACACAGGCCAGCATAATAGAGGCTCTAAATCAATTGGAGGACGCAACCGTACAGGTAGGAAACCCGAACTCTATCAGGCAGCCGCTGGACAACTTGCGCGAAGTGCTCAACCTACTCTGGCTTCTTTACGATGCCGCGATTCACGCATCGAACGACCAGGAACATCCGCTTTAGGATACCTTGCGACCTTCGCTACTCCTGTTCTCTTCGATCGAATCTTACTTGTGCAGTGTCCTCAAAGCTTCCTGAGTTCTTCCGGCTCCGTCAAACAGACCAGACAGCGAATCAAAAAACCTTCATCGCAAAATCCTCCTTGGTTTTCAAGTGAAGTCTGAGCAATCCCTCTCTTGTTCCACCTGTGCCCGCAGTGCAGGCAACGTTTCAGACGGCTACCCTGAATCCGGCCACGCATTATTAACGAACCGCCAAAGCCGGCCAGAAAGGGTGATAAGCTGGGAACACAGCCCCGCGACTCCC
>Ga0207155_1090_pt1 | contig 15041 bp, 17 predicted proteins | sample Alteio_BWMinHeat_26_FD_153515 | JGI IMG/M metagenome (GOLD analysis project Ga0207155, IMG submission 153515) | Enriched cells from forest soil in Barre Woods Harvard Forest LTER site, Petersham, Massachusetts, United States -... | ecosystem: Environmental > Terrestrial > Soil > Temperate forest >... | reverse complement strand
CGCAGCTATGATGCCGTCCTGATACATCGAGCTGCTACAATTGTCGGACCAGCCATACTCGAGCGTCTGGTAAAGCGACTCGGTCGCCCGGTCATTTTCGACTTCGACGATGCGATCTACCTGCTCCACACCACCCGGGCCAATCAACGCCTGGGTTGGCTCAAGTTCCCTCGTAAGACGGAATTGATCTGCCGCATCAGCGACCACGTTGTCGTCGGGAACTCTTATCTGGCCGCTTACGCGAGGCAATATAACAAGAACGTGACCATAGTTCCAACCAGCGTGGACCTCGATCGTTATCACCCAGTTTCCCGAGGAACGGACGGGCGCATAGTCGTCGGTTGGACGGGCAGCTCCACTTCTCAGACTCACCTTGAAATGTTCGCGCCAATGCTGGCCCGTATCGCGTCGCGTTCCGACATCGAGATCCGCGTACTTTCGGACCGGAGACCTTTCCTGCCTGGAGTGGAGTTTACATGGCGTCCCTGGTCAGCCGAGTCTGAGGTGAGCGAGATGGGGGTCTTTCACATCGGAATTATGCCGATGCCCGACGACAAATGGTCGCTGGGCAAGTGCTCGCTCAAAGCTTTGCTTTATATGGCGATGGGAATTCCGGCGGTTTGCTCCCCGGTTGGCGCGGAGTTCGATTCCGAAACTTCATATCCCATGGTCAGTTGCCCGTACAGCTCTGACAAGAAACATATGGCGCGAACCGCGAGATTATTTCTCACGGTGCAAACGGACTCCTTGCGAGCACCGATGACGAATGGGTCGCGAGTATCTTTGCGCTGGCCGACAACCCGGTGCTTCGCAGCCAACTTGGGACAGCAGGCCGGCGGACCGTAGAGCAGCGATTCTCAGCCACTTACTCTGCGGGCTTGCTTGCGGGTGTAATCCGCGCTGCAGTGCGAGATCGGCCTGCTGTAGAATCCATAGCGACACCGGCGCTGCGAACCGCCGGCGCCGAGCGATCGCGGGAACAATGTAGATGAATAGAGGTTTCTCTGATCCACGTAAACAGCGGGCTGTCGATATCCATTCGCTACAGGCCGGCGAATTCGCCGCGTCCTATGACGAGATGAGGTCCGATGCTTATCGGACCTGCTTTGCCTATAGCCGCAAGCGTTTGGATGCGTTGATCGACGGCTATTTGCCACAGCGAGGGGACGGATTAAAGGTTCTCGATGTCGGGTGCGGCACCGGGCACTATATGGCCCGCCTGAGATCTCGCGGCTTCGATGTTGCCGGCGTGGATGGCTCGGAAGAAATGCTCGTCCACGCGCGCGAAAGCAATCCAGAGTCAAGGCTGGAATGGGCCGACGTGGAACGAATTCCATTTGGCGACGCTGAGTTTGATTACATCATATGTATCGAGGTGCTTCGGTACTTGCCCGACATCGCTGGACTGCTCAAAGAGATGTCCCGGCTGCTGAAGCCCGGAGGCGTTGTGCTCGCCACAGCGGCATCGCCATTTAACTTGAACGGCTACTACTTGATCAATCGGATTGCCAGCTCGTACCGCGTACCGGGCCTCGTTCCGCTCAAACAGTATTTCCATCGTTCGCGCAGCCTCAGACGTAGATTTCTGGAATCGGGGTTCGATACCGCCAGGGTCCACGGTGTCTACTTAGGACCCATCAATTGGATTGAGCATGCCGCGCCGCGGGCGCTACCTCGTCTCCTGCGTTTGTGGGAACCAGCGGATGTCAGGACCGCCGACCTGCCTTTGCTCAGGGAATTCTCCAATATGTTTCTTGTCAGAGCTGTACGGGCAACTGACCATGGGATATGAAGTTTCGGAATCGAACTCCGCGCCAACGGGAGTCCTGACGATAAGCCTCGACTTCGAGCTGATCTGGGGGACACTCGACCTGTTCGGACCCAAGAGATTTGGCGCCGCTTGCATGATCGAAAGAGAGGTCGTCGTCGGCCGCCTGCTTGACTTGTTCGAGGAGCTCGATATTCCCGCAACGTGGTGTATTGTAGGCCATCTTTTCCTCGAGCGCTGCGAACCGGTGGATGGCATCAAACACCCCGAGATCATCAGGCCCGATCACCAGTGGTGCCGAACAGACTGGTTTGCGCACGATCCTTGCGGAAACGAACGCAATCACCCTTTGTTCTTTGGGCGGGACCTTGTAGACAAGATCAGAGCTTGTTCCGCACCTCAGGAAATAGGGTGCCATTCATTCTCGCATGTCATCTTCGGCGATGCCGGCTGCAGCAGAGCTTCGGCTGAGAGTGAAATAGCGGCCTGCGTATGGCTCGCCCGGGCAATGGGTGTCGAGCTTCGATCATTCGCCTTCCCCCGAAATCAGATCGGCCATCTTGATGTTCTCAGCCAGTACGGCTTCAAATGCTATAGAGGGCCCGAGCCTGTCTGGTACGAAAATGCGGGTCTTCCGCCGGTTCTCAGGAGGGTCGCCCGGCTTTTCGAGGTACTAACCGCATCGCCGCCGCCCGTCGTCCTGCCTGAAAAGAACGAATCTGGATTGTGGAATATTCCGGGCTCTACGATCTATTTCCCCATGCACGGCCTGCGCCGCTTTGTACCGATGCGACTGCGGATACAAAGGGCGCTAAAAGGCCTGCGAAGAGCCGCCCGGTGCAGACGAATCTTCCATCTGTGGTTCCATCCAACCAACCTGGCCGATCAGACGGATGCTATGTTCGCCGGGCTCCGCCAGATTCTCCAGCGTGCGGTGGAGCTTCGTCATCGCGGTGAATTAGAGATCCTAACTATGAGCCAGATTGCGGAGCGATGTGAATCCAGTCCGGGCACAGCCGCTCAGGCCAGACCGGTTGCCGAAAACGGGACGGGGAGGGAATCCACTTGTGTGGAATAGCCGGCATAGCTGATCCCAGCGGCAGGCCTCTGTCCGAATCCGACCTGCGGGATATGTGCGACGCCATGATCCACCGGGGTCCAGACGGCGAAGGCTACTATGCCAGTCCAGCCGGGCGTGCCGCCTCCGTCGGCCTCGGGATGAGGCGCCTCGCAGTCATCGACCTCATTACAGGCCAACAGCCAATTCATAATGAGGACAAAACCATTTGGGTTGTTCTAAACGGGGAAATTTACAACTACCCTGAATTGCGTGCCGACCTGGAATCGAAAGGCCACATCTTCTATACCAAGAGCGACACTGAAGTCATCGTCCACGCCTACGAGGAATACGGGAAGGGCTTGCCCAGAAGGCTGCGCGGTATGTTTGCTTTCGCGCTTTGGGATGAGCGGCGGGAGTCGCTCATGCTTGCCCGCGATCGGATCGGCAAGAAACCTCTCCTCTATTCGATTTCGGGTGGCGCCCTCGTGTTTGCTTCCGAATTCCAGGCCCTTCTCCGCCACCCCGCCGTATCCCGCGATATAAATTTGGAGGCAATACCTCATTACCTGGCGTTCATGTGCGTGCCCGGACCAGAGACCGCGTTCACCGCGATCAAGAAGCTGGACCCGGGCTGCCTGCTTATCTGGTCACGAGGCTCAGTTACGACCGAGCGTTACTGGTCACTCGAGTTCGAGCATAAGATCCAGATTTCAGAGCAAGAGGCGGCCGACAGGACGGTTGAGCTTTTGAAGGATGCCGTTAAGGTCAGACTGATGTCCGACGTGCCGCTCGGCGCATTTCTGTCCGGTGGCATCGACTCAAGCGCCGTGGTCGCGTTAATGAGTGAGCTCCACCCCGGACGAGTCCAGACCTTTACGATCGGGTTCGATGAGCAAGACTTCAGCGAGATCGAGCACGCGCGGCGCGTTGCGGCCCGATTCGGCTCCAGTCACCATGAGTTTATAGTGCGGCCCGACGCGATTGAGGTGCTTCCTACACTGGTCAGGCACTATGGCGAGCCGTATGCGGACTCTTCAGCGATTCCCACCTATTACCTCTCAAAACTGACCCGCCAGCACGTCACCGTGGCGCTGAACGGAGACGGAGGTGACGAAGCCTTCGCTGGCTATGAACGTTACGCTGCGATGCGGCTGGCGGACCGATACCACTCAATACCGGGCCCGCTCAGACGAGCGATCATGGATCCCCTCATCGCGGCGATTCCCGATAAAGGAACCAGTCGCTCGCTCCTGGGTAAAGCGCGGCGTTTTGCCCGAGTAGCTGGCCGGGAGAGAGCCGACCGGTACCTGCGATGGTCCAGCACCATCAACGAGGACATGAAGCGCGAGTTATTTACCAAAAGATTCCTCGACCAGGTCCGCGAGTCGAGCTCGCTGCCGCTCCTGGACCAATGGTTTGCTGGGAACGGGCACCTAGATATCGTCGACCGCGCTTTGAAAGCCGATACGGAGACCTATCTGCCCAACGATCTCCTGGTCAAAGTGGATATCGCTAGTATGGCGGTGTCGCTAGAGGCGCGCTCCCCCTTTCTTGACCATCATCTGTTGGAATTTGCCGCCAGCCTGCCCGCCGGCTACAAGTTGCGGTGCCTCACCACAAAACATTTGCTTAAGCGAGCGCTCAAAGGGTTACTACCGCCGGAGAACCTTAAGCGCGGTAAGATGGGGTTTGGCGTTCCTATCGGACTCTGGTTGAGAGGAGATCTGCGCGAGTTGCTAAGAGACGCTATTCTATCCGAGCAAGCCGCACGGCGCGGATACTTCAGCCCCGACGCGGTCCGCGTTCTCTACGAACAGCATCAATCTCGTAAGCGAGATTGGGGCCATCAACTTTGGACTCTTCTGATGCTCGAACTCTGGCATAGAGAGTTCGTTGATCGGAGTCGAGTGGACTGAGAACTCGCTTTGGCGGAGCAGATTATGAACATGCCCAGGCTTAAACAACCTTCGACCTGAATGGACAAGCTGGACCGCCTTGGATGGGCGGCAGGATTCTCATTCATCACCTATGGAGTGAAGATTGGCGTGCGGTCCAACGACCCTTCGCTGGTCCGAGATCTCGAGCCGCTGCTGCCTCCCGGATGGAGGCCCGCCTCGTCGCCGCAGGTCGATAGGCTGTATTCACTCGTCAGAGGACGATCGGGTACTCGCCCGGGCGTTCGCGCGTTGAACGTCGTTTACGGCGATATAACAAGAATCGCTCGTACCTCCAATATCGAGGACGCCCTGGAACGCTTTGAATCTGACCTTCAACTCTATGTCGCTGAGTCCGCCCGCAGAAGGGTCTTTGTGCATGCCGGCGTTGCCGAGTGGGCAAACAAAGCCATCATAATACCTGGACGAAGCTACAGCGGGAAGACCACCCTGGTCGCCGAGCTGGTTCGCGCCGGAGCCAGGTTCTATTCCGACGAGTATGCAGTGTTTGATCCGATAGGGCTCGTCCATCCTTATCCAAAGGCTCTTTCGGTCAGAGACAGCTCCGGCAATCAAAAGAAGTGTCTGCCAGAGTCTCTCGGCGGATCGTGTGGACGCGGCCCGATACCGGTCGGAGTTGTCGTGGTGAGCAATTTCAAAGCCGGCGCGGTTTGGAGGCCAAGGACTGCTTCGACTGGGCGAGGGGTGCTCGATTTGTTGGCTAATACCGTTGCGGCACGGCGCAAACCGGAAACGTCACTGAACACATTTCGACGGGCGCTAGATCGGGCACTGATTCTAAGAGGTGCTCGAGGTGAGGCTCAAGAGACCGCCGCTTCAATCCTCAAGGCGATCGACGCCTCTCACAAATAAAAAGGGGATGGTCGCCCATCCCCGCGTTCTCTCACAGAGAACCCCCGTTTTGCGTAGTGACAGTAAGTTATTTCTTCTTGGCGCTGCTCTTCTTCGCGCTCTTTTTGGCGCCAGCCTTCTTCTTACTACCACCTTTCTTTGCAGTTGCCATAGCGTCTGCTTCTCCTTTCCCTAGATTTAAACGGTACACAAGATGCTGTGTCCTGTCTTTCCTTGTGTACTAGTCTCAAAGATACACAACATATAGTTGTATATAGTTAGTTCGCGCGCTATTGTCAACGTTTTTTTTCTACATGAACGCCCAGCAACCGCCGACCAGTGGAGTATGACTTGAAAATGGCTCCAGCAGCCAGTTCTATCAGAGACACCCTTGGCCGTTACAATTCGCGCGTCCCAAGCCCTGCGCAACGAATGCGCGGCGTAAGCCCTGATAATCGCGGAATTATTGCACCCCGTAAGAGGCTCCAGGAGCCGTTTTGGTGATGTCTACCTTGAAAGTGGCTCCCAGAGCGTGATTGGGGTGCAACGTACGTTTAGGAGCTTTTGGCAGCGGCTTTCGGGTCTGCCGAAGCGGGCCCAAATTGACTTCGCGGGCAGGCGGCGGATACTATCGAGGTGTGACGAGCGTAATTGATTTGCATTCTCATACCAACTGCTCGGATGGCAGCGCGACTCCGGCGGAACTCGTTTGGCTTGCTGCCTCGGCCGGCGCAGCCGCCGTTGCTATCACCGATCACGATACGCTGGCTGGTCTCGCTGAAGGGCGCGCGGCAGCGCAAGAGGCCGGTATCGAGTTTATAAACGGGGTTGAAATCAGCGCAGAGTTCCATCCAGGAACCATGCATATCCTGGGGTACTTGATCGACGAGTCATCCACGGAATTGAACGCGGCCCTCGAGGAACTGCGCCGGGCGAGACTTGAGCGCAATCCTCAAATAGCCGCGCGGCTCCAGGAGCTGGGTATGGATGTCCCGTATGAAGAGGTTGCTGGCCTGGCCGGCAATGAGGTCGTTGGCAGACCGCACTTTGCCAGTCTGTTGGTTCGGAAGGGCTACGTCGATACAATCAAAGAGGCATTTGACCGATTCCTTGCAAAGGGCACTCCCGCCTATGTTGAGAAGCGCCGATTATCTCCCGCTGACTCGATCGCTGTGATCCGGGCCGCCGGGGGAGTTGCGGTTCTCGCCCATCCGTACCAGATGCAATTGAGTGACGAAGACACTGAAACACAGGTTCGTCAGCTCAAAGCGCTTGGCCTGGATGGTATTGAAGCGATCTACAGCCGGCTCAGCCAGTCTGAGCGGGACAGGTACGCTCGCCTGGCGCGCCGATTGGACCTGCTTGTCACCGGCGGAAGCGACTTTCACGGGTCTTTCAAGCCGGATATAAGAATAGTTAGCGGGCTCGGCGATCTCGAAGTGCCCTACGAGCGCCTGGCTGAGATCAAGGCCAGATCGGCCACAAGACCCAGGCCAGAATGTGCCTAGGGCTCAAGCCCGGGCGACTGCGGGCGCCGCCGGCACATCAGTTTCAGTAATCCTCTGGATGATTCATGCACAACGACATAAAGCTTGACGAACTGGCATCTCACTTGGCGGACGTGATTCTGGCCAGGCTCAGAAGGTCCGGCGCCAGTGATTGCGACCTATACCATGACGAATGTTTCATCAAATGCCCCGACCGCATGAAGTCTATTATAAGTCAGGGTGACCTGCGGTTGGGGTTGTCAGGGGCGGAAAGCGAAGCGGCACGCCAGGTCTCCGGATACATAGATCACACTCTGCTGAAACCCGAGGCGACCCGGGACGAGATATTGCGTCTCTGTGAAGAGGGAGCAAGGTTTGGCTTCGCATCGGTCTGTATAAATCCAGTATGGGCGCGCGAGGCAGCATGCGCCTTGAGGGGAACTGGAGTCAAAGTCTGCACCGTGATTGGCTTTCCGCTCGGTGCCACGATGACGGATACCAAAACCTATGAAGCGCGACGCGCCATCTATGACGGCGCAAGCGAGCTCGATATGGTCATAAACATCGGCGCCCTCAAGAGCAGAGATTACGAGCTGGTGCTCAAAGATATCGCCGGAGTTGTCGATGTAGCTCGCGAAGCAGAGTGCTTGACGAAGGTAATAATCGAGACCGCCTTGCTCAGCGACGAGGAGAAAATTAAGGCCTCACTAATCGCCAAGCAGGCCGGCGCCGATTTCGTGAAGACGTCTACGGGGTTCAGCAAAGCAGGTGCAACCGCGGCTGACGTTGCACTGATGCGGCGGGTAGTCGGCCGCGAAATGGGAGTCAAGGCCGCGGGCGGAGTCAGAGACTATAAGCAAGCTCAAGAGATGATTCGTGCCGGTGCTACCAGGATAGGCGCGAGCGTAGGTGTTAAGATCTTGCAGGAGGCCGCCGGTTGGACCCAGACGCCCAGCCAGGCTGGTCAGAATTATTGACAGCTTTGCAAGCTAATAAGCCCAGCGAGCCAGTGCCGATCCAACCGTGTACCCGGCTCCAACGGCGGCAAACAGGACTAAGCTTCCTCTTTTTAGTTTTCCCGCGTCGACGGCGTCGCCAATTGCCAGGGGGATCGTTGCCGCGGTAGTGTTCCCAAATTTATTGATGTTTCTGATTACTTTTTCGTCAGGCAATCCCAGCTTCTCGGCCGTGGCGTTGATTATCCGCAGGTTGGCCTGATGGGCAATAAACAGGTCAACGTCAGCACCGGTGAAACCATTTCGCTCCAGTATGGTTCTGCTGACTTCCCCCATCTTTCGCACCGCATACTTAAAGACCTGCTGGCCTTCCTGGTGGACGTAGTGCATCCTTTTTTCGACGGTCTCGCGCGAGGGGGGATGCAGGCTGCCCCCGCCCGGCATATATAGGGCGTGGCCTCCAGACCCGTCGATCTCATGCAGGTAATCTATCAACCCATAGTCGTCGGCGGCCGCCGGCTCTAGCATGACGGCGCCGGCACCGTCCCCGAAGAGAATGCACGTCCGCCGGTCCTCAAAGTCGATTATGCTGGACATGATGTCCGCACCGATTACTACGACCTTCTTGTGAGCCCCCGATTCAATGAATTGGGCTCCGACTGTCAGGGCGTAAAGGAACCCGGAACAAGCCGCGGAAATGTCGAATCCCCAGGCCCGGGTCGCCCGTATCTTGTTCTGAACCACGCAGGCGGTGGCCGGAAAGAACATGTCCGGAGTCACTGTCGCTACAATCAGGAGCTCGATTTCGTCTGCCTCCAGGCCTCTTTGCCTCAGCAGGTCGCCGACCGCCTGTGCCGCCAACTCGGACGTCGGAGTACCGGGCTCGACCATGTGCCGTTCATTGATCCCTGTCCGCGCGACAATCCAATCGTCATTCGTGTCGACGAATTTGGCGAGATCGTGGTTGGTTACGACTTTTGGCGGTACATACCGGCCGAGCGCGGTGATCTGCGCCCTGATTCTTGGTCCCATTTAGAGCCGTTCCTCCAAATAGAGTTGCGGGAGTGTGTGAGTTTCCACATTTGGCGCCTGAACTGAAGCTTGGATACTAACACCCGGCGGATTACCACGCAAGCAGCAGTTAGGCTATGCGGCCTGCTCAGTACAGGTATGGACCTCGTTTCGATCGCTTCACCAACATCGAGGATCGTTGGCTCGCCTTTACCACGGCTGTTAGTCGTAGTATTCGAGGCCTAAGTGGGTGATTAACTCCTCTCCCTTCAGATGCCTCAGTGTATTCTTTAGTTTCATCAGTTGTATGAAGAGATCGTGCTCTGGATACAATCCAGGCGCAGTCATCGGGCTCTTGAAATAAAAGGACAGCCATTCCTGGATTCCGCGCATCCCGGACCGCTTGGCCAGGTCGAGGAACAGAGCCAGATCGAGCACGATGGGCGCCGCCAGAATTGAATCGCGGCACAGAAAATCAATCTTGATCTGCATCTGGTATCCCAGCCATCCGAATATGTCTATGTTATCCCAGCCTTCTTTGTTGTCGCCGCGCGGCGGGTAGTAGTTGATTCTGACCAGGTGCGAGAAGTCCTTATAGAGCGCTGGATAGACACTGGGCTGAAGGATGTACTCCAGGACTGAAAGCTTTGACTCTTCCTTGGTCTTGAAGGATTCCGGGTCATCCAGCACTTCGCCATCGCGATTCCCAAGAATGTTCGTCGAAAACCAGCCATGCAATCCTAACAGCCGGGCCTTCAGCCCTGGCGCTATGATCGTTTTCATCAACGTTTGGCCGGTCTTGAAGTCCTTGCCGCAGATTGGCAGTTCCTGATCCATGGCCAGCCTCGTGAGCGCTGGAATGTCGACTGTCAGGTTCGGAGCGCCATTGGCGAATGGAATGCCGGACTTGAGCGCCGCGTAAGCGTATATCATCGATGGCGCGATCGAAGGATCGTTCTCTTTCATCGCTCGTTCGAACGTCTTCAGGTCCGCATGCTTTTCGCCTGGCTGCAAGAATATCTCGGTAGATGCGCACCAGATCATCACCAGCCTATCGCATTCGCGCGACCGCTTGAACTCGCCGATGTCGTCAATCAACTGCTCGGCCAGTTCCAGCTTATTGGATGCCTTCTTAACGTGCGTGCCATTCAGCCGCTTAACGTACTGCTGGTCGAAAACAGCTTTCATGGGTTTCACCGCCTGGAGCTGTGGCTTTAACTGGTTAACCAGGTCCCGCTCGAGTACACCGGAGTGCAGCGCAGCCTCATAGCCGTCCTCCTCAAAGATATCCCATGCGCCGAACACGAGGTCGTCCAGAGTGGCGAGGTTTACAAAGTCTCGGACCAGCGGGACACGGTTCTCTGTCCTCTTCCCGAGCCGTATCGTCCCCATCTGAGTCAGCGAGCCAATCGGCTCAGCCAGACCCTGTTTGATTGCTTCAACTCCTGCGACAAAAGTTGTGCTGACTGCGCCAAGACCCACCAGCAACACACCTAGCTTTCCTTTGGGCTCCTGGACCTGGATCTCCCGGTTCTTCGCATCCTGATTATTCATTCGCTCCTCCGCCTGTGCATCGTCTTAGATCATGACAATTAGAACCGAAGGGCCAACGGATGTCTCGCCGGATGTTGCTCTATATTAACGATGGCTTGCCATTATTACCGAGAAAGAGCGGTGCGTCGCGGATGTCCGAGCCTGCCCGTCACTGTCGGAGTCGCGCGTACGGCGGGTCTGTGACATCTCAGGCTCTGGAGTCGGCACGCGCGTTACGAAATGCTCGCGGAGTAACCCCGGTTACTGATCTGAACACGCGCGCGAAGTGACTCTGGCTTTGATAACCGACCATGGCAGCGATCTCGCTAATCGGCAGCGCGGTCTCGAGCAGCAGCTTGCGAGCCCGCTCGAGCCGCAGGTTTGCCAGATAGTAGTGCGGAGTGACTCCCGTGATCTGCTTGAACATTCGCGCAAAATGAAATTCGGAGAGATATGCCGCCCCAGCTATTTCCTCGAGGTCCAGATCGCGGGAAAAGTTGTCGTGCATGAACTCCATTGCCCGGCGCAGCCGCCGGTCCACCGGACCAGCCCGCGAGATCTCTATCGACGCGGTCCTCCGGATGGCTAAGTGCGATCTGAGTAAGTGGACTACCATCTGCCGGACAAGAGATTCGAGCATTGTGTCGCGCCCGAGCATGCCCTGTTCGAACTCTGCGCTGATCGTCCTGGCTATGGCGATAATCGATTCATCGGACACGACACTGTTTCGAAACAGGATCTCGGTGCCTCTGTGAATCGACCCGATCTCCGAGATCAACTCCGTCACCAGGGTCGGAGAAATGCCTACCGAGACGAACTCGAGTCGATCGCCGTGCCCCGAATGGCTCTGCCCCACGTTGATCAGAGCTGTCTGGCCGGCAGCGACCGCAATCCGCTCATCCCCTGCCTTGCCCACCAGGAGTCCCGATAACACTGCAGCGACAGTGAATGCCGTATGAGAATGCGGGTCGAAGTCGCATGCCTCCGTCCGGCTGTGCCGAATGACGAATCCCGCTCCCGAAGTTATATTTTGGATTTCCTCGATCAATGTCGGCTCATACTCTCTGAATGATGGCGAGCGCTGTCCGGCCGGCCATTTAAGCTGCCTCTTCCGCTGGCCTGGATTACTGAGCTCAGCCGGTCTACATGGTTAGTCATTATCGAATCCACGCCGATAGACACCAGCCGCTTCATAACCATCTTGCGGTTTGCGGTCCAGGCTGAAACCTCAAGCCCGCTATGGTGTAAGGCTCGAACAACTCGCGGCGACGCGATGCTGTAATGAAGAGCCACTTCTTCCGCTCGCGCAGCCTGGGCGGCTCGAATGATCGATCGCGCTGTCGGCAGCCGCTTGACCGATCCCGGAATTGTAATCGCGGTCCTCAACCATGGCGCCGCCACTTTCGCGATGCCAATGATCGAGTGATTGAACGATAATAGAGTAACGCGCTCTTCAAGGCCGAACCGCCGAACAGTAGAAAGCGTGCGTGACAACAAAACTGGCCTGGTTGAGGCAGAGCCCTTGATCTCGACATAAATCCGAGCCAGCCCCGCCCGCGACAGCGGTTCGAGGACGGATGCCAGCCCTGGGATCGGTTGAGGACTCAACCCGATGACCCAACCAGCCACAGTGTCGCCCAGCCGCTCGACCCTCGCTCTGAGTCGAGGCCTGGTGTTCAGGCGGCGAGTGAACCGCCAGCCTGCGTCAATCGAGCTGAGTTCGGCGGCAGTGAATTCCGATACATATCCGACTCTGTTGGATGTCCGGTCCACTCGCTTGTCGTGAATCACGATGGGCTGGCCATCTGCTGATAACTGTACATCCAACTCTACCCCATCGGCTCCCAATGCGATTGCCATCTGGAATGCGGCTAAGGTGTTTTCGGGCGCCACTGCCGAGGCTCCGCGATGCCCAATTATCAGCGCGGGCTGATGACCGCTCGTCCTTTTTCGCTCTGAATCCAAAGTAGACTGCTATGATGCCGTGGCTCGAGCCTTTTCAGCGGTTTGGCAAGCAGAGCATATGCCAAAGATCCGGTGGCTATGGTGGAGAGGCTTGAATCGGTATTTGCGAACAATCTCGTCCTGGATTTTCTCGATCTCTTCGCTGTAAAACTCAAACAGGGCTCCGCATCTCGTGCATATTAAGTGGTCATGGTGCCCGTGTTTGTAGTGGTGCTCGTATAGCGTACGCCCGTCATAGGACTCCAGTTCGCGAGCTAGCCCGCAATCCTTGAGCAGCTTCATCGTGCGATATACAGTGGTGAATCCGACCGATGGATCTTTGGTCTTGACCAGGGAGTAGAGCATCTCGCTTGACACGTGGGCCTCGGTATCGAGGAACACGTCGAGTATCAGGTCGCGCTGAGCAGTCTTTTTCAGCCCGCACTGTTTCAGGTGCTCATGAAATATCCCTAATTCTTCGCGTTCCATTACGGGATCCCTGCTCTTGAGGATCATTATACATCAGCGCTTGCGCCCTGTGCACGGAAATATGAATGCCGGCCCAGGCCTGCTAAACGGGCCGTATATTTGCCCGGTCTGCTAAAGTTAGATGAGTCCCACCGCCTGATTGCGGATTCATGCGCGCCGGGTCCCAGACAACTGGTCGCGGGCCGCTACCCCCTGCGAGACCTGCGCATCTGACCTTTGCCAATGTCTTAAAGTCCAATGGTCGTTACACCGGCAGCCGGAGCAAGGCTACGCAACCTTTTTCGTCCTTTCGATTCTCCAGCGTAAGGTTGCCGCCGTGCGCTTCGGCTATTTGCCGGCACAGCACCAGTCCGATGCCAGACCCCTCGGGTTTAGTGGTAAAGAACGGGACGAATAGATTTGCAGTGCTGGACAGCCCCGGGCCGTTGTCCTCGAGTATGACTTCAATGAAAGCCCTGGCCCTCTTCCAAGAAACTCTCACCCCCCCGGCCGTCTCCATTGCGGCGTCGACCGCATTGCGGATCAAATTGATTAGGAGTTGCTCTAACTGGTCAGAGTCCCCCCGAATTACAATATCCGGCCCAGGCGCGACGCTGACAGCAAGGCGGGTTTCCAGACCGGCGACCCGCCGGATCAACTCAGCAATGTGAAGCGGCTGGGTGTGCGGCGGAGGCAGCTTGGCTAGCCTCGAGTATGCCGTCATGAATCTGCTCAGCGCGTCCGAGCGAGAGCTTATAATCGCCAGCCCATGCCGCATATCGTCTCGCCAGTCGTCGGGCGGTGGCTCTCGAACGATCAGATTCTCGAGGCTTCCGGCTATGGATTTTATCGGCGCCAGCGAGTTGTTCAGCTCATGACCGAGCACCCGGATGAGCCGCTGCCATGCCCGTCTCTCCTCTTCGCGCAAGGCATGGCTCAAATCCGCCAGAACCACCAGTTGGTGCGGCAGCCCTCCCTCACGAAAGCTGGTTCGGCGCATCCCCCATTTCCCCGCGGCGCCAGGAAATGAGATCTGGATCGTCCGAGTGGGTTCTCCGTCCAGGCACTCGGCCAGCCCAAACTCGGCGGCCGTCATGCCTAATAGGCGCTCCGCAGGCCGGCCCAACAATCTCTCGCCGGCCTTGTTGACCAGGGCAAGCCGGTGAGTGTCGTCAAACGTGAATACCGCCAACTCGATTTCTTCCATCACTTTTCGCAGGAGCGTAGTCGCCTCGAGCGCCCCAAGTCGCTGCATACGCAAGGTCTCACCCAGGGCATTCACCTCGAGCATAATGGTGCCGAGCGCATCCTCAGGATCCGCGCCCCTGCCGCGAATTGAGTAGTCCCCTTCTCTGAGGGCGGCCAGCAAATTAGAAATAGTTTGAAGCGGCCGTATTACGCGCTCTCTGAGCGACAATGCGAAGCCCCACCAGCAGCCGATGATTAGGACGCTGAGTGTCCATTGAGTCTTAGGCTGGTAGTCGTGAATCCAGAGCAGCACAAGCGCAGCTACTACCGCTGGGAGACCTGAAACCAACGCCAGCAAGAGTGCGCGGCCCTCAAGGCTGATGGCATGCCGCCGCGTAGCGCGGGCACGCTTTCGTGGCTGCGTGGCAACCCGCTCGTCCTCCGGCTTTTCGCCTAGCGCTCCTTCATAGGCCATATCGTTGTAAACGGCGGTACAGCGCGCTGCGGCTAAGCCCCAATGCCCGGGCCGCTTTGCTTACATTGCCGTCATATCGCGCCAGTGCCTTTTGGATCAAGAAACACTCTACGTCTTCGAGGCTCATATCCTCGAGCCTCGGCGAGGCGTCTCGAACCTGCTGCAAGCCCAGGTCGCCTGACTTCACCAGATCCGACCTCGCCAACAGAACCGCTCGTTCGACCGCGTGGTCCAGCTCCCGTATATTCCCTGGCCAGGGATGAGACAAGAGCGACTGCACCGCCTTTTCATCAAAACCAGTAAGGACTGCGCCGTATTTCTCGGAATGCTGTCGAAGAAAATGTCCAGCCAGCAGCGGGATGTCC
>Ga0207155_1163_pt1 | contig 15047 bp, 8 predicted proteins | sample Alteio_BWMinHeat_26_FD_153515 | JGI IMG/M metagenome (GOLD analysis project Ga0207155, IMG submission 153515) | Enriched cells from forest soil in Barre Woods Harvard Forest LTER site, Petersham, Massachusetts, United States -... | ecosystem: Environmental > Terrestrial > Soil > Temperate forest >... | reverse complement strand
TAAAGCAGGAAAACGAAATCGATATACCAATACTTTGGCAGGTAGATCAATAGGAGGATGGCAAGAACAATTGTAACCAAGAACGGAAGTACTAAAGTAAGCCAATGAAGTCGCGTTTCTAAAATTATGTGTTCGTTATTTTTGAGTGAGGTTCGCATAAAGAAAACGAATTTATCTAATCTCGAAGATAAGCTAAATTCATTTAAGAGTAATCTCCCTTTCTGGCGATAATGGGATAATCACTGACTTCACTTACCGAATTAACACCACTAATGCACAACAATTTAAATATGGGAACAGGATGTATTTAAACTTCGCTTATTTTCACTCTTGGGCTTTAGGACTTAGTGTTATCCGACCATCTGTAGGTTTAAATTTGGTGACTAATAACTCTAACCATTATGAAGGACAGGAATTAACCGGAAGTAGCGGCTACTTGTTGAGTGGATTGACAGGTATTAATTTTCAGCGTAGAAAAATTGGAGTGGCTGTGAATGGATATTTGCCCATCACACAGAACTTGTATGATGGGCAAACTCATTTTCAGGCGCGAGGCTCGTTGACTCTGATGTTTCTTTTTTAAAACCAAGATCAAAAAGAAATCCTAAAAGTTGAGAAACTTTGGAGCAATATTATTCTGACGAGAAACTTGCCTATGATTAACTCTTAGACTCTGGCTTGGCGATAATGAGAGCCAAATTCTAAATGAGAGCGAGAGTCAGAAGCGTCAAGGCAATTGCGAGAATAGTAAGTTTTGCTTTCATATTTAATTAATTTGGAGGTGGTTAAGAATCTGATTACAAACTTAGAAAGCCAACGCAAGTTGAAAGATTCAATTGAGTGCCTTTTCTTACGTGAATTGAAAATGCAACATAAAATGCTTCATACTGAAACTGGCTATTTGAATTAGTCGACAGACTGACTTTAGGCTCCACCAATTGATTGCTTCTTTAACAACTCTTTTGCAATCACCGTCACGACTTTGTTTGTGTTTATCAAAACGGTACAGAATCTTACAATGTTGCCATGGTTTCGGTGGCATACATCCGTATAAATCCTGATTCCCCTTTATTCGAAATTGAATTATTTTTCGCTCCGATGAATGAGACTATTAAAATCCTTTTGAAGGAAGGCGCTTATTGGTCACGATCTGCGGAATTTTACGAGGTCTTTTATAATCAAGCAGAAAGGATTGTAAGATTACCCAAGCAAGCGATAATGATCTGGGAAAATACTTGAGTATGATCGATTTGCTACTGGGATAAAGAGCAGAGCGAAATAATTTCAATCAGCTCTCTTTTCTATTCAAAACGTAAACCGCACTAATTCCTAATAGGCCTCCTATAATTGTATGTAGTTGGGGGATTTCATTAAGAAAAGTCCACGAACCTAGGGCAGCTGAAAAAGGAACCAGGAAGATGAAGCTGCTGGCTTTGCTTGGGCCAAGACGTGAAGTAGCAATAAAGTACATGGTCGTAGCAAATGATGTAGTTATTGTAGCACTGAAAAATAGATTACCCCAAAAGATAGTGTCTGCTTTAGCGAAGGTAGTTTGAATTCCTTTCCAACCGGTAAAAATAAACACCACTAATGCGCTGATACCGTACAGGTAGAAACTGAATGTAACCGATGAGCCATAACGCGAAGCACGTGAAGTGAAGATGCTTAGGATCGCCCAACAGATGGCTGCCAATAGAAAATAAATGTTGCCAGCGCTAAAAATCTTATCGGCTTCAGTGATAAGCTTTAAAAGAATAACACCAGCAAATAATCCCAGCAGTAATCCGATCGTTTCATTGCGAGTGGGTTTGCGCTTGGTCATGATCAACATGATACCGTATGATACAATAGGATTTAATACTGTCACCAGTACACCGCCAGCTCCGGCTTTTCCTGATGCCAATCCTTTAAAAAAAAGATAGGTGTAGATTGACATGAGCACGGATGCGATGATCATATCAAACATTCCTTTGCTGTTTATTTTAAATGATGTTTTAATGAGCAGCAGAATAAAAAATAGGGAGACGAATGTAACAGCAAAACGATAGAATGCATTGGTAAGAGGATCGCCATATTCACTCATGATCTTTCCTGAGGTCCAACTGAAACCCCAACAGATCATGCTTAGAATCATACCCACTAGGAAGAGTTGCTTACTACGTTCCGTATCTTCGCTCATCCAAATTTCAATTTCTTGTTGACAAAGCTTATTAAAAGAGCTTGACTAACCAATACTTTACTTGTTCATAAAACAGAAGGAGGGAAGTAGGATAAGTTATTGCGCAAAATAAAAATCCATACAACGCTCCATATAAGTGTGCATCGTGGTTAATGTTATCCTTTGATTTTCTTCCTTGGTAATATGTATATGCCATGTATCCTAGTCCAAAAATAAATCCAGGCATACAAAACGCAAAGTATAGACAGATAGACTGTAGTGGTTGTAGAATGATGAACACGAAGATCACTGAGCCCACGCCACCCGAAGCGCCTAGGGAATTGTAGTCAGTATTATTTTTTTCTTTTCGATACGTGGGAATATCGGACACAACAATAGCGGAGATATATAGAGCGATGAAGTAGTAAGCACCTGCTTCACCAAATACATAATCAAAATCACGTTCTACCGCCGTGCCAAAAAAAGTAGAAGGAGAACATGTTCCACAACAAGTGCATGTGATCTTTATGAATGAAACCTGAACTAATAAACCGGTAGTACTGACCTTTAGTTTTTATCAGGTGAGGATTCATCATCAACCGACCTAGAAGGTCTTGTTTGTTGAATGCATAAAAGCTTATCGCAACAGTAATGCAGATAAGAATGACAGTAATATTCAACATATTTATTTATCAAACGACGAGTGCGATGTTTACTACCGTAGCGGTTTTTCCAAAGCACGGAACGCCCCAATCTGCTTCATCGCCATTAAGGATTCGAAGAAATTTTTGGATAAAATCCTTTTCGAATAATTATAGTTAGCAATATTAGTCTAACACTTCGAGTTCAACACGCGCATTCTTGCGTGCGTGCGGACTGTCCTGATCGTAGATCTGTTTCACCCCGCCCCAACCCATTACTTCAACACGACTTTCAGAAATTCCCTGAGCAACGAGCCAGTCTTTGATAACTTGCGCTCTTGCAGCTGACAATTCTTTGGCGGACCCGGTCTTCTCGATCCTGTCGCTTGAAAGAGCGAAGAAATTCTTGCTCGGCCCAACGTAAATTATTTTTCCACGCCCATTGCTGTTGGTGTAGCCATTAAGACGAATGCGAGTTGTTGGATTATCTTGTAATGTCTCTAGCACTGCATTAAGCTGTTCACTGCTATTGGGAGTCATAATTGCGGCATCATTGAAAAATGTAACCTTTGACAAGGAAAATTCCTGGCCTTTCACCATTTTTTCCAATGGGAAACTAAACTGAAAATAGCTGCCGAATAATGTTACGTTCTGCTGTATCGTGTCTTGTTCCGTAGTTAAAAATCCAACATCGAGTTTCACGTCTTTGTAACCCAATGCCGAGGCAACCAAGGATATTTTTCCTGACTTTGTTTTGGGATCTGGAAGGTTCAAATAACGATTGCTCTTAACAACTGTCAACAGTTTGGATTTGTCCGTGTCAATCACTTTAATATCAGCATCCACCAGTTTACCATCCCGGACGCGGAATGCACTCATAAAGACAGGTGTATTGCCAAGATGCTGCGGCCTGGTGACCGGTTTCATTGGGGGATTCTCAATGTACTCCGTAACGATGACTGGTTCATTCGGTGTAGGCATGGGATCGCTCTCATTAACCTCATCCACAACAGGGTCACTTTCCTTAATCTCGCGTCCGTCTTTAATCTTAACGACCCAAGCAGTGGCAAACTCAGGTTTTTTTCGCACTTCAGTCATTGCCTTGACTGCGTCGCTGAAATGGTTAAAGTCAAAAGTTTGAAGGAAAACGTAGATAAAGTTTTTTCCCTTTTCAAGACCGTAGCCTGAAGTTAAACCGCGTTTATTAAGTGACTCGGAGTAAACTCGCGCCTCCTTTTCCTGACGATCGCTATAGGTTGCTACCACAATGTGATAGCCGTTTGCTATAGGCTCGATCTCTGCAGCAAAAGTAGGATAGAGGGGTAAGCAGCCTAATAAAAGGGCGCATAGAACGAAGATTCTTTTCATAGATAAAGCCAGTATATTCAACAAATGACGAGGGGCGAAAGTAAATAATTTTGAGTTAGCAGGCCAGGCAATTTGGCCATTTTTCCTGACAAGAGTTGGTAATAAAGTCCCCGCCGTAGGATTTCAGATTTAACTGTAGCAGGCAAAAGGCATAAGTACCAACACGATGTGATTCTTGCCCAATTGAGAGTTAGCTAACTCAAAATATCTGACTTGATCGAGGGATCGCATCAAATACTATTGTTAGTGTCTAAATAAACCCAACTGAAATCAAATGTTGGCGGGTTTGTGCTATTGATTGGCAGGTTCTTTACGGCCCCATAAGCCAAGTTTGCTCCCACAAACAAACCAATATTTATGAAAACAAAAAATCTAGTTCCAGTAGCATTTGTTCTACTCTCCTTGACGCTTCAGGCGCAAAACGTCAAGCAAGCAACCTGGTTCGCCGCTTTGGGCGGAGCTATAGGAAATGTGTACAATAGTCAATTAAATGTGCCGCTTGTTCAAATAGGATCCAGCCTCACTGCACTTGAACCTACCACGGGCGCAGTGCTTTGGAAAAGTCAGTTTGGCTCCTCTCTCAGTAAGATTGAACCGATAGAGGGCACCCCATTCTCACTTGTTCAAGAGTCCATATCTTCGGAAACGCTATTGCTGAATCTAAGTGATGGAAAAACAATCAACATCAGCAAGCTGATTAAAGGGAAGATTGATTCTTATTATGTTATCCCTGAATCGTATGACTTGGTTTTCTATTCTAAGAATCCTGACTTTTTCCTTGTTGTGGACTTAATGGCTTTTGCTGTTCGGTGGAATCTGAAAGCTGATTTCAGCAACAAGCCCGAGAGTACTACTGCAAAATTATCCAAGTTCGGACTCTTGCCAAGTAGCCCAACGAAAGATGTGATTGTGATCATGGAATGCCCACCCATCTCTAATCGATCGGGTGGTTTGATTTTCGCTGGCTCAGGCAAGCTTACCAACGTTGATGGAACGGGAAAAATAATATGGCAGGTTGATCAGCCAAAAAAGAAGAAAGGTGGCATGATCAAAACCGTTGACAATCAAACGGAACTTTTGGTAGATGAGAATTCTGATCAATTCTATATTCTCAAAAGTAAGAACATGATGGCCGTAAAAACCAGCGATGGTTCCAACGCATGGCCAGACTTCTATGAAGTGAAGGGCAATCATATCGTTGACACTGGCGGTGGGTTAATGCCTTTGTCAATTTATCATGAGACAGCTCCAGGCCAAGGCGGAGGTATGTTCAATAAATCTAAACTTAATCTTGTTGATGCAACTTCTGGCAAAGCCATTTGGTCAGCAGAACTTGAGCTAAAAGGCTTTGTAGATAAGTATCGTATGCTTGACGATCATACTATGGCTGTGGTTACTTTCAACGAAACCAACTCCAGGTTTCAAATCATAGACCTTGCGCAAGGTAAGTTCCGTTTTGCTGAAGAAATACAACTTAAAGGTCGTGTGATTGATTTTCTAGTTGGAAGCGATAAAATATTGTTTGCTACATCAAAAGGATTAGACTTGTTTGAAGCAGCAACCGGAAAAGATCTTCTAGCCAAAATGCAGAAGTTTGATAATGATGCCGACATCTTAAGTGTGTACAGAGGTGCAATGGCTTACAACATCGATGCAAAGAATCGTAAGGTTTATAGAACCGATTTGACAAAAGGCGTAAGCAATGAGATTATTAAGAACTATAAGTTTCAAGTGAATGAGCCTCTATCCAAATATGATGTATTGGAGAATGGAAATATATTCCTTGCATCGGCACATCACATGCAAGTGTATTCTCCGGCAGGAGAATTAGTGAAAGATGTTCCCTTCGATTATTCCGGAAAAGGATGGGATAAATACAATAAGGCAATGGCTGTAGCCGATAAGGTAACGAACACACTCGATATGGCGATGAGCCTTGCAGGAAGCGCAGTTATTTTGGGACTTGGAGCAATGGAGGGCCGCAGTGATGAGGCAAAACAAGACTCTTATGATCTTGTAGCCCCCGAGTTAGCCATTCACCAAATTGCAAAAAATCAAAAAGCGTCTGATTATTATCTCTCGCTAAGAAGAATGAAGAAGGATATCTCAACACCAGGATCATTTTTTGTGAGACGAAATAAAGAAGCAAAAGCTGACTACTTAAGTTATGTAGCCAAAGCTGATGGCGTCATTCTTTTTGATATACCATTGGCTGCAGACTCAGATGATCCAGAGTTTACCATTGATGAAGCCACAGGATTTTTGTACTACGCTCCGCGATACAATAAATCAAATGTCGATTGGGTATTTGCTTCCGATAAAGAAAAAAGCAGCAGGACGTAAGACAGCCGAAGGCCTTGTTGCTGGTTACAAATATTAAAAATAAATGTAACTGCATTTAATCAGCGGTACCAACGGTTGGTACTACTGGTTTGTGGGGGCCTCACGAGAGGCTCCCTTTTTCAAATCCAATCAACACATTGGCAGTTATGCGTTATTGATTGGTTGTTCTTAATGATTTTATGCGTTTCATTTTGCATCACACAAATCAGTTAATGTTATGAAAAAGATATTCGTTAATCTCATAATAGCTCTTCTATTTTGTAGTCTGATCACTTACGCGCAAGGCACCATCTGGGGTACAAACCAGTATGGCGGGTCATCTGGAGGCGGTGTTCTATTTAAGGTAAATTTTGATGGAACCAATTACCAGAAGGTAAAAGACTTTACCTTGGACATTCCTGGAAATAACCCATCTGCCCGGCTAGTGGCAGGTCCATCACCAAGTTTTAATACCAAGTTGTTTGGAACAACCGGACAAGGCGGTATCTATTATGGCGGAGTAATCTTCAAGTATGATCCTGCCAGCGGTAGCTACACGAGGGTATATGATTTCACTCAATCAAGTGGTCGATATCCTTTAGGATCGATGGTACTATATAACAACAAGTTTTACGGTCTCACTTCTTCAGGAGGTGCATCCGATGGAGGCGTTGTGTTCAGCTTCGACCCAACATCCGGCACCTACACGAAAGAAGCCGATTTTAATTCTTCTACAACCGGTAGCACTCCAAACGGGTACCTAACTCTTTACAATAATAAATTTTACGGCACAACCTCTGCGGGCGGCGCTAACAATGCAGGTGTATTATTTGAGTTTGATCCAACAAAGTCGGCTGGATTGAACCTTACTAATAAATATGATTTTGCAACGGGAAGTTCGCCGAAAGGCGAGTTGGTCGTTTCGGGTAGTTTAATTTACGGAGTTACTTCAGCAGGAGGTGCTAACAATTTGGGTACCATCTTTGAATTTGATCCTTCCGCATCAGTGGGCAGCAACTATATGAAGAAGGTGGACTTTGATGCTACCACCGGATCAACTCCTACTGTGGGGATGACTTTAGTCTCGTCAAATTTATACGGTGTTACTTACGCAGGAGGTGCCAACTCAAAAGGAACCATCTTTCAATATGCACCTGGAGCAACGAGTATAACCGTAAAGGCGGATATACCAGCTTACCCGTTTTCGGGAATATTACCTAGCGGCACGATGCTTTATACCAACAACCTCCTTTATGGAAACAACAGCTATTCAATGTTCAGTTATGATCCTACTCAAAGTGGCCCAGCCAGTTTCAAGACAGTTGCTGTATACGACTATAACAATACTGGCGTAGATGCGCAAGGAGGTTTCTCACAAGGCTTTGACGGTAAGCTGTATGGGCTTACTTGGTTTGGTGGCGTGGCTCAAGCAGGGTCTATCATTAAATACGACCCAGCTCAGCCAACAGATAGTTCCAATCCTATTGCGACAGTTTCATTCAATACTTCCTCTGGTAGCTTTAGCCCAAATGATCTTCTTTATCTCAACGGCAAACTTTACGGACACACTTATATTGGCGATGGAAACAGAGGTTCTATTTATGAATATGACCCTGTAGGTGGAGCTTTCAATGACAAGGGGTTTGACAATTTTCCTCAAGGCAATTTCCCATCTCCGCCAACCGCTGCGAACGGAAATCTATATGGCCTCATTGGTAACAGCGTCTATGAATACGAGCCTTCCAATCATACCATTGTCAATAAAGCTGTAAGTAACAGCATGAATGCTTTGGGCTTTACACTCGCGTCGAATGGTTTGCTTTATGGTATTTCAACATATGGAGGTGCAAACAATACAGGATACATCATTGAATATGATCCTGTAGGAAATGCAATGACGAAGAAACTTGATTTCGAGAGTACTTTTAACAGTACTGTAGTCAGCAGTTTTTTGCAAGCATCTAACGGATTACTTTATGCAGTAGCACATCAAGGTGGTGCGAATGGGAAAGGGTACTTGATTGAATACGCAGCTGGTGCGAGTAGTGTCACGAAAAAGTACGACTTCGAAACTGGGGATAATGATTATTATATTCATGGCCTCGTTGCGTGTACTGCCAATGGGAAACTTTATGGTGTCAGGTTGAAGGGAGGCGCCAACAAAAGGGGATCTATTTTTGAATACACGCTGCCTACTACAGATGTTCCGAATGGTGTTGTTAAAGAAGTATATAGTTTTCCTGCTACAGGTCCAGGCTTACCGCAAAACACTCTTGTGGAATCAGGTAATGGTAAGCTCTATGGAGGATTAGGGGAGGGAGGAAACACTTCAGAAGGAGTCTTATTCGAGTACGATCCTATTCACAACATATATAGTGACAAAACATCCTTTACGTCCACCCAGGGGACAACTACAAGTTCGATGGTAGTAATACCAGATTCTCAGACTATCACATTCAACGGACTTACACCATATCCTTATGGATCAGTGCTAAAACCGGCTTCTGCTTCTTCTGGTTTACCCATTGCATACTCAAGTTCAAATACAAATGTTGCCATAACGCAAGGCGATAGCATAATCGTGGTTGGGGTTGGGACCGCTACCATCACAGCATCTCAACCCGGTAATGGTGGATACCTCGCAGCAACACCTGTGCAACAAACTCTCATTACCGTCAAGGCTTCTCAGGCAATAACTTTCTTGTCATTAACGAATAAGAAATCCAATGAAGCTCCCTTAATGCTAAATGCTACTTCCTCATCGAATCTTACAGTAACCTATACTAGTTCTAACGCAGCAGTTGCAACCATTAGTGGTAATACTGTTACAATAGTAGGCAGAGGTTCAACCAACATTCAGGCAAGTCAGGCAGGGAATGACAACTACAATGCAGCAGTGCCTGTAACCCAGGCATTAACAATTGTAAATACACCACCAACTGTAACAAATGCCATATCTAATCAAGAGGCTCATCAGTTGGGTTCGTTCACTTTTACATTTGCAAATAATGTCTTTGTCGATTTCGATGGCGATGCGATGACATATACTGCTACACGTTATAACGGAAGTGGTCTTCCTTCATGGCTTACTTTCACGGCAAGCACTCAAACCTTCAGCGGAACCCCTAGTGTAAATGATACAACTGTAACCATTCACCTTATTGCGAATGATGGTCATGGAGGAACTGTGACCAACTCATTTAAGATTCATATTAAAGTTTATCAGACGATAACCTTCTCTTCATTGAGCAGCAAGAAATTGAACGAAGCTCCATTCACGCTAAATGCTACTGCCTCTTCTAACCTTGCAGTTGCATATTCCAGTTCTAACCCAGCCGTTGCGACCATTAGTGGCAATACAGTTACAATTGTCGGAAGAGGCTCTACGGATATCCAGGCAAGCCAGGCTGGAAATGATAACTACAATGCAGCTGTGCCAGTTACTCAGACTCTAACTGTCGTAAACACGCCTCCAACTGTTGCTAATGCAATAGCCGATCAAGATGCTCTTCAGTTAAGTTCGTTTACTTTCTCCTTTGCTAGCAATGTTTTTGTGGATCTCGATGGTGATGTCTTGACCTATACAGCTGCTAGATATAACGGAAGTGATCTACCATCATGGCTTACTTTCAATGCTGCCACCCGAACTTTCAGCGGAACTCCTGGCGTAGCCGATACAACCACTGCTATACACCTCAATGCCAATGATGGTAATGGTGGAACGGCGACAAGCTCATTCAAGATTCGTATCAAAATCATTACTGGTATTGAGACAATTGCAAACACTCAAATCAAGATTTATCCCAATCCAGTGCATCATACACTCACGGTCGAAAATGAATCGGGCGACATATCGCCAATTATCATTCGTTCTTCTTTGGGTGAAATCATCTATCAAGGCGAACAAAATACAAGGCATGAGATTAGCGTGTTGCCTTGGGCCTCGGGACTTTACTTTGTTGAAGTCAGACAAGGAGACGCAATCATTCAAAGAAAAATCATAAAATATTAAAGCCCATGAAAACGATAATTTATATAAAATGTGTTCTTGTGATTTTGCTGATCAATGCATGCAGGAGTCATGATCTCACCACGGCAGACATACAACAGCAAACCAGTAACAAATTACAAGCGGGCGTTTGGAAAGTGAAGACTGCTCTGAAAGATGGTGTAGATATCACTACCGATTACTTAAACTTTACATTAACAATAGGAGCAAATAGTTATTCGACAACTAATGGCGGCCTTGCTTGGGCAGCATCTGGCACATGGACATTTCAAGGTCAGTCTACTACTGTGGTGGTACGAGATGGAGGTATACCGGTCGATTTTGTTTTGAGCAACGATGCTTCCTCGCTTAAACTAAACTTCACCATTGAAACTTCAACTTACACAAATGGGAGGGTGAACGGACTCAAAGGCGTCTATGAATTTGATCTAATACAGTAGAATTCAATTCAACAGAATCTTATTAAAGATCGTTTACTCAGGTATTTATGACCTGGGTAAACGATTTTTCATGTAAAGACAATGCTTTATTTCAGACTTAATCTATAAGCCCGTAATTCTGGAACCAAATACCAGGATTACCTTCAATGAGCTATCTTTAGGTTCGGCCGGCATTTGAATGCTTTGCTCCGTGCAGCTATCCTTAACACCTATAACACCAATGAGATTTTTGGTTTTTGTTGTTTCCTTTTTTGTTTGCAGCCTCGCGATTTCACAAAATAAATCACAGCCCAAAACTGATAGCTTGTTGGCTAGACTGAAACTGGTATCTGGAGCTCCTCGAGCAGAGATTCTCGCAGGGCTTGCCAAGCTTGCTCTTCCGAGCCACCTCGACTCTGCTGTAAAAATGATTAACGAAGCAGTGTCTATCTATGATGGCCAACAAAACGATACCGCTGTTTTCGTTCTGTATCTAAACTTTGCACGAGTTCTACGGCAAAAAGGAAAAGGAGAGTTAGGACTACAATATGCTTACAAGGCCAAGTCACTTAAAAGCGACCAACTTAAGACTCATCATTTTCAGCTCTTACTTTACAATGAGCTAGCCGGGATGCACTACAATTTCAAGAACAACTATGATAGTACCTTGTACTATGATAAGGAAGCGCTTACCGTAGCAGACGACTCGTTAAACCGGGGGCTTGTATTAAACTGGACTGGTCTTTGTTATAATTCCTTAGGCATGACCGTAAAGGCGTTGGAGTGCTACATTCTTGCAATTCCACTTCTCGAGAAAAAAGCTAAGCCATCTGTTGTTGGATCATTGTATAACAACATGGGGATTTTATATGAAGACGATGGTAACAATGCAAAAGCCGAGCAGTATTATAAAAAAGCAACCGATCTCTATAAAATATCCGGCAATAAGCAAGGTGAGTTTAACCTGCTGAATAACCTTGGAATATTGTATGATCATCAGCATCGCTATGAAGAGTCTCTTGAAGCTCTTGCAGAAGCAGCCAAGTTGTTGCCATCTCTTCCCGCTGAAATTGAGGCAGGAATTTTGGATTTGAATGTGGGAAATACTTTAACGCATATGAATAAGGCTAGCGAAGCAATACTTCGCTTTGAGAAAGCCATGAAGGTCTTCGTAAAAATTGAGGATAACTATGGAATCACATTATGTCATCGACAGCTCGGTGAAGCCATGTTGAAAATCACACGCTACAAGGACGCTGAAACTGAAGAATTGATTGCACTTAAGTCAGCAAAAAAAAATACGGATACACTTCGCTCTATGTAGATGCTCTCCATGACTTGTCAGACATTTATGGCGCTTCTCATCAATTTGAGAAAGCCTATCGCTTTAAAAGCAAGTATCATCGAATGAACGATAGTATCTCTAGTCGAGATCGCGCCAGCAAACTTGGTCTCCTTGATAAAGAATATGAAATAGCTCAGCGTGAGGACGAAAAGCAACGCCTTGAAAGAGAAAATGAATTGCATACAGCACAAGCTCGTGTAGACAAAGTTACTCGCATTGGCCTTGTGGCAGGTCTTGGCATTTTCGTGACAGCCTCGTTTCTGGCCTACATTGCTTACCAGCGTACCAAATCAAAAAATCAGTTGCTGGCAAAGCAGAAAGAAGAAATTGAAACGGCTAACTCAGTGATCGTAAAACAATCAGAAGAACTGCAGGAAGCGGCACGTACTAAGTCGAGGTTTTTTGCGAATGTTTCCCATGAACTCCGCACGCCTGTAACATTAATCACCGGGATGCTTGATCTAATGGAGAAAGAAACTCCACAAAGTGTTCTTCCAAAAATGTCAATTGCATTAAATAACAGTCGCAGGCTTCAAACTCTAGTCGATGAAGTGCTTGACCTTTCAAGATTAGAGGCGGAGAAAGTTGAACTTAAGAAGAGCCCGAAAGAAATCTCAACACTTCTGCACCGGATCGTGTTTTCATTCGACTCCTTGCTCGAGACTAAAAAGATAAAAGTGGAATATGATGGCGCTCTGCTAAATGGAATTTGGCTAGCAATAGACGAAGACAAGTTTGAAAAAATTATTAATAATCTTTTATACAACGCAATAAAATTCAATCATGAAGGCGGATCGATTAAGGTAGAAGGAAAACTAGATGATCTCAGGGAGCACATCATCATTCAGGTTAGTGATTCCGGAATTGGAATACCAGAAAAAGATATTCCTCATATCTTCGAACGTTTTTACCAAAGTAACTTCAAGAAGGAAAAAAATTCTGAAGGTATTGGTATTGGCCTTTCGTTGGTAAAAGAATATACTGAGCTTCACAAAGGAAGGGTGGAGGTAACTAGTAAAGAGGGTGAAGGGTCAACATTTGAGCTGCAGTTTCCAATTATTAAAAAACTTCAGGCGGAAGAGTTAATGACAGATAGAACTGAGGACGAGGAATTGCAAGTCTCCTTTTCAGACTTAAAGACAACACCAAATATTCTGGTGGTAGAGGACAGCAAAGAGATGCAGTTTTACCTGAAGGAAATATTTGAAGATAAAGTTAATCTGATACCTACTTACAATGGAAAAGAAGCATTACTGTGGCTATCTAAAAACACACCGGATCTAATTATCTCTGATGTGATGATGCCCGAAATGGATGGGTATGAATTGATGCGTAACTTAAAAAGTACAGGGAGCATGAAGAGCATTCCGGTTGTTCTCCTCACAGCCAGAGGAGCGGAAGAAGACTTACTCAATGGGCTCTCTCTTGGGGTAGACGATTATATCGTTAAGCCTTTTCATGCAAAGGAATTGAAAATTAGGATTCACAATCTTTTAATAAATCAGCAGATACGGAGAGACTGGCAAATGAAGCCTGTCGAGAAGGAAGATGAATCTGAAGTAAGTAATTCTGAGTTTATGGAAACCGTGGAGAAATATGTAAGAGAGCATTTGAAGGATGCTTCTTTGGGAATCGCAGACTTAGCCGATCATCTGGCCGTGAGTGAACGACAACTTTATAGAATGTGCGGGCTACTTGCCGGTATGACCCCTGCCCACCTCATCAAAGAGATACGGTTAACAATTGCGTACAAGATGCTCACCAATAGAGAGGTCAATAAAATATACGACTTAGCGATGAGAGTAGGCTTTGACAACAGTGCTTACTTCTCTCGACAGTTTCTTGCAAGGTTCGGAAGAAAGCCTGTAGACATGTTGTGATCAATTATTCTGCTATCGATAGTAAATCACGTTGCAGTCGGGATGACTCGCCTTAAAGTTTTCGATCGCTCGGTTGGATACTCGCGTATTGTAACATTTCAATTTTTTTAAGTGCAAGTAGTCGAGCGAATTAAGCTTACTTACATTTGTATTCGAACAGTCAATAAATTCCAAGCTTTCCAATTTTTCTACTGCATCTAGTCTTTTAATTTGTGTACCTGAACAGTTAAGGCTCTTGAGCTTTCAAGTTTCCAGATTGGAGTTAAATCCTCTATAGGTGTGTTCGAAATATCAAGCTCTTCCAATTCCGTCAATTGACTAATCGTTTCTGAAATTATAATTGGACCATCAGACGCTTGTAATGATTTTAATGATTTAAGATTATCAACCGGAATGATGTCGGTGATGGAAGTACCTGAGAAACGCAATTCCTTAAGCCGCATAAATTCACTAATTCCAGAAAGATCGGCCACTGGTGCATCTTTAAAATGCAGCACCTCTTGCTCAACAAGTTTATGAAGACCTTCCCTGGCGGTATCCTTCATTTGCGTTCTAAATACATTCCTCCAATTTTCCGAAAGGTTTTTCCACCAGTGATTAAGATGAACCGATTTATAAATCAACAAGCATTTCGAATTTGACTGCAAAAATTCCTGTGCATTAATGTCATTCACACCTGTCTCATCGAGAAATAATTTCTCAAGGCTGGATGTACTTTTTAATGAGTGAATACTTTCGATTTTGCAGCGATCAGCTTTCAATGTATTTAATTTTTTAAACTGACTTACTGGCGAGAGATCCGTCACATTGGTTTCGCTTACATCAATATATTGGATATCATGGTGCTCTCGAATCGGTGACAGGTCGCCAACAGCTGTTTTGTTGGCAACAATCACGCGTATTTT
>Ga0207155_1161_pt1 | contig 15130 bp, 4 predicted proteins | sample Alteio_BWMinHeat_26_FD_153515 | JGI IMG/M metagenome (GOLD analysis project Ga0207155, IMG submission 153515) | Enriched cells from forest soil in Barre Woods Harvard Forest LTER site, Petersham, Massachusetts, United States -... | ecosystem: Environmental > Terrestrial > Soil > Temperate forest >... | reverse complement strand
GTTATGTTTCTGAGAGATTTCAGAGGCCGGTCCGGCAAGGCGATGACCGAATCACATGATGACTTGAAAGGAAAGGATCTTGATTGGTTGCTGCAATATCTTCTCACCGAGGCGAAATCGCTCGGCGTGCTGCCTCCGGATGCCGGTATGGAGGAGATAAGCCGACTTCTGCATGTCTTTAAGGCGAACATGGATGCGTTAAAGAGCTACAGGCCAACGGCTTATCCTGGTCGTATAACTTTATTTCGCGCTGAGAACACATCACGAAACCTGCTCGCCGATAACACATCAGGTTGGGGAGATGTGACCCAGGAGCCAATTGAAGTTCATCTCATACCGGGAGATCATTACACTATGGTTGTCAGGCCCAATGTTCAAATTCTGGCAGAGAAACTGGGTCTTTGTCTGGATAGAGCGCAAAAGCAACATTCGAACAGTTCACTATCATTGCGCGGCCTTTCCTCTGACAGGTCTTAACCGTTCCTAACTGGATCAAATCGGATCGCAGCGACTCCGGACCGGGAGATATCCAACTCGTCCGCTCATGCCAAATGAGCGCTTGATAAGATTTTTATGGCTGTACGTCCTTCAAGTATACCCAAATTGAATTCAGCGCCTACCACGCTGGTCGAGTTGCTTCGGCTGAGAGCAAATAGCCAGTACAACGGTGCGAACTATATTTTCTCATATGATGGAGAGGCGGAAGAAATCAGTTGGAGTTATAGCGTCCTCGATATGAAAGCACGCGGCATAGCCGCCGCCCTCCAATCACGAGGTCTCGCGGGAAAGCATGCCGTGCTACTGTACCCGCCCGGCTTGGAATTCATTGGCGCCTTTTTTGGCTGCCTTTATGCAGGAGTGGTCGCCGTGCCCGCCTACCCGCCTGACCCGGCTCGACTCAATCGAAGCTTGCCACGGTTCCAAGCAATCGTGGCGGATTCAAATGCGGTTGTCGTGCTTGTTACACAGAGCATTTTATCGAAAGTCGGACCTCTGTTGAATCAAGCCGGTTTGCTTTTTATCGCTACCGATGAGATTCAAGACGATCAAGCGGAACAATGGCGCTCCCCTGATGTAATTGATGAAACGATCGCCTTTCTTCAATACACATCCGGGTCTACTGGCAGGCCTAAAGGGGTGATGCTGACCCATAAAAACCTATTGCATAACGCCGGACTCGTTTACCGGGCAGTCGAGCACGCAGCCGGCGACAGATACGTATCCTGGTTGCCGGCGTTTCACGATATGGGATTTATGGCCGGAATCTTAGAGCCTCTCTTTGCGGAAATCCCCGTCGTTCTAATGCCGCCAATAGCCTTTTTACAGAAGCCCTTAAGATGGTTGGAAACAATCTCGCGCCACAAAGCTACTACGAGCGGCGGCCCAAACTTCGCTTATGATCTGTGCGTTCGGAAAATCGGTGACCAAGAAAAAGCACCTCTCGATCTCAGCACTTGGAGCGTCGCCTTCAACGGCGCGGAGCCTATACGCGCGAATACAATTGATCGGTTCACAGCCGCCTTTGAATCATGCGGATTTCATCGAGAAGCGTTTTTCCCTTGCTACGGGCTTGCTGAAGCAACCCTGATCGTTTCCGGTGGGGCAAAGTCTGATCCCCCCGTCGTCAAGAAAGCGCACGCACGAGAGCTCGAAGCCCATCGTTTGATTGAAGATGATTCAGAGGATGCAAAGCCCATAGTCGGATGCGGCACGGCGTTGATGGATCAAAGGATCGCGATTGTGGACCCCGAATCCTTAACCAAATGCTCGGAAGGACAGGTGGGGGAGATTTTGATCCACGGCTCTAGCGTAGCCCGGGGCTATTGGAATCAACCAGAAGAAACTGCGAGAGTATTTAAGGCTAAGTTATCCGGCGCGGATATTGAGGGCGACAGTTTCCTGCGTACGGGGGATTTGGGGGTTATAAAAGACGGAGAATTATTTATAACTGGCCGGATTAAGGACCTAATAATAATTCGCGGGCGTAATCTTTATCCGCAGGACGTCGAGGCAACAATAGAACGGAGCCACCCTACATTCCGACCGGGTTGTAATGCCGCGTTCTCGATTGAGGCAGGCGGCCAAGAACGCCTCGTCGCCGTTCAAGAAGTAACCGGCAGCGATCGCTTTGACGATATCATCGGCGACCTTTGCCGCGCCGTTATTGATGAACATGACGTGCACCTCCATGCCGTAGCGTTTATTCCCGCTGGAACTATACCGAAAACCTCAAGCGGAAAGATTCAACGCCGCGCTTGTAAGGAAGAATTCTTGAACGGGTCTCTCAGATTCTTGTACAAATGGCAAACGCCCGATGCGGACGAATCACGAGAAGATTTCTCAACCGGCGCCCTGTCGTTGGGCGACGCTGGCGCTATAAGGCGCTGGCTGGTATCCGAGCTTGCCGCAAAATTGGGTGTAGACTCGTCTGAAGTAGAGCCCCATCGATCAATTGCACGGTATGGCATTGATTCCTTAGGTGAAGTTGAGCTTAAACACACCATAGAGACGAGCTTTAGGGTAGCGCTCCCGACGAATGATTTGCTGCACAATTACAGCATCGATCAACTCGCTGGGCTGATAAAGGCCCAGCAGTTGCCCAATAGCGCCGCTTCTTCTGGTGCCATCTCTCCTATTTCCAGGACCACAGCTCCGGCGGCTTCTTTCGATCAGCAGCAGTTTTGGATGCTTGAGCAAATGGAGCCGTGCCGCCCTTATTTCAATATTGCTGTGGCATTTCGATTTCTTGGCTCCATCGATATTGAATCGCTAGAGCACAGTCTTGCGTACTTAAGTCAGCGCCACGAATCTCTAAGGACCACCTTCGATTTTGTTGATGGGCGGGTGCATCAGATTATCCAACCATCAGGAGCAGTCGCTTTGTATAAAGAAGATGTGTCCGTGTCGCCCGACAATCCGCGAGATGGGCAAATTCTTGAGCGGATGGTTGATGAGGCCAGGCGTCCATTTGATCTGAGCAAAGGACCTTTGCTGCGAGCGTCTTTATTCAGGATGGGCGAGGAAGAGCACGCGTTGCTTTTGGTTATTCATCATATAATCTGTGATGGCTGGTCTGTCGGGATAATTCTGGACGAGCTTTCGACCTGCTATAATTCATACCTGGCTCAAACCACTCCTGCGTTGGCCAGGCTTCCCGTGCAATTTGCGGATTTTGCGCATTGGCAGATAGAACAGCTCGAATCAGAGGAATCAATTGATTGGCTATCATATTGGAACGAGCGTCTGCGGGGATGCAGATTCTCGTTGTCACTTCCTTTGGATTTTCTGCGACCAAAGATTTCATCTCGTCGCGGAGCTCGACGATCCATGGTGCTGGAAAAACCGCTTTGTCAGTCATTGAACGAAATGAGCCAGCAGCAAAACGTAACATTGTTTGTTACTCTGCTGGCCGCCTTCAAAGCGTTGTTGTATTACTACTGCAATCAGGAAGACATAGTTATTATCACCCCGATCGCCAATCGTGAGCTGAGCGAAGCCAAGGGCATCGTCGGGTGCCTTCGAAATCTCCTCATTCTTCGCACTAATCTTCAGGGCAGCCTCCAATTTAAGGATCTTATACAGCGTGTCGAAAATGTCTGGCTAGAAGCTTACGCTCACCGGCACCTCCCCCTCGGAAAATTAGTAGAGAGCATGCAACCTAAAAAGCGAAAAAACAACGCGCCCTTATTTCCTGCGATGTTCGCTTTTCAAAGCTTCCCGGCCGAGCGTCCAAATCTTGAGGGGTTGAGTTCCTTTATAGTAGAAGTTCCTCTTGAAATATCAAACCGTGATCTCACCTTGTACGTCGACCGTTACGGGCAAGATCTGGTGTGCTCGCTTGAATACGACACCGAGCTCTTCAGGGCTGAAACGATAGTCGATATGCTGGAGACGTTCAGCCGTATATTGAAAAATGCCGCTCGTTTTCCCGATCGATCCATTACGAGTATAACTAGTGTTGTCGAAGCGGTCTGATCTATATTAGTTTCTAGAGAGTCTTGGCGTTGCTGAGCGAAAAGGAGAGATAACCATGGACGTAGGGCTTTCTCCGCTTTCGATAGATTGCGATCCGGAATTATTTGAGGTGTATCGGAATTGGAATAATACAAATGTCGATTTTCCAACGGACAAAGGCATAGCAGAGATTTTCGAGCAACAGACGTTTATCAACCCGGACGCCACAGCCGCGGTATTCAGAAATCGAAAGATCAGCTATAGAGACCTGAATAAGAGAGCAAACAGGTTAGCCTGGTTTCTCATCGAGCGCGGCATCGGTCCAGGTGCGGTGGTTTGTATTTTCGCCGAACGCAGTATCAATTTTCTGACAAGCGTTTTAGGAATACTCAAAGCCGGCGGCGCATTCCTCCCGTTGGACCCGTTGTCTCCATCCGCCAGGCTCCACAGCGTGCTGGAGCAGAGCGAATCCAAACTTATCATTGCAACAGAAAGAGAATCTGCGGCTCTGACAAAAGGCCTCCACGAAGTGGATGACAAGACGCGGCCCGAAATCTTTTTAGTCGAGGAGTGCTTGAATGAAACATTGCCCCATGAGGACCCCCCGATCAGGTCCATGTCAAACGACTTGGTTTATGTGATATTCACTTCTGGTTCTACCGGTCTGCCGAAAGGCGCAATGGTCGAGCAAAAGGGGATGATGAACCACCTTTATGCAAAGATCAAAGACCTGAATTTGAGTGTCTCCGACCGAGTTGTTCAGAACGCTTCGCAGTGCTTCGATGTTTCTGTCTGGCAATTTCTCGCAGGGCTTTTGGTCGGCGGACAAATCCATATAGTTGACGAGGACGTGGCACACGACCCCGAAGCACTGCTTGGATATGTGGAGTCTAACAAGATCTCGATTTTGGAAGTTGTTCCTTCCATGCTGCGGACCATTCTTGATTTGATAAAATCTCCAAGCTATGGCTCACCTCAATTTTCGGCTCTAAGATGGATGATACTTACCGGAGAGGCTTTGCCACCCCGATACTGCGCTGAGTGGCTGGGCCTTTATCCGCACATCCCGATCTTGAACGCCTATGGCCCCACCGAGTGTTCCGACGATGTGACTCACTATCCTATCTATGAGGCCCCAGCTGAAGATGCCGTTCGTATGCCCATCGGCTATCCGGTTGCCAATATGCAGCTTTATGTCATGCAGCAACAAGGAAATCGGTTCAAACTATGTCCGGTTGGAGCAAGCGGCGAACTCTGCGTGACCGGCGTAGGCGTCGGGCGAGGATACATAAATGATGCCGAAAAAACATCTGCCGCATTTTTCAAGGACCCCTTTTCTGAAAACTCTGATGCTCGCTTGTATAGAACTGGAGACCTGGCGCGCTATCTGGCCGATGGAAGGATTGAGTTTTTAGGGAGAATCGATTCTCAAGTGAAGATTCGAGGCTTTCGCATCGAGTTGGGCGAGATAGAATCGATTTTGTTGAGACATGAGGCCGTCAAGGAATGCGCGGTCGTCGTCCGAACCTCTCGTCAAATGCAAGGAAAACTGGTGGCCAGAGAATGCCTGGCAAATGTGGAAGCCGATAGGTCCGATCGCAAACGATTGCTGGCGTATTTGGCATGCCGCGAGAGTATATCCAACGTTGCCCTACGCGGCTTTGTTCAGCAGTATCTTCCGCCCTACATGATCCCGGAACAGTTCATATATCTGGATGCATTGCCTCTAAATGCGAACGGCAAGGTTGACAAGAACAACTTGCCTGAACCGGATAACGTGCGTCCCGATTTGGACCAGCCATTTGTCCCGCCCCGCAACGAGCTCGAAGCATTGATCTCATCGATTTGGCAGGATCAACTGGGCGTTGATCGCATAGGCGTGAACGATAGCTTCTTCGATCTTGGAGGCGATTCGCTTCTCGCCATACAGGTTTTAAACCGACTCAAGCAGGCGACAAATGCCAATATACCTTTCCGCGGTTTCTTTGAGGCGGGGACAGTGTCCGGGCTCACCCGTATCATTGAACGAACTGAAAAAGACACCTCATCATTGACTGTCCCGATAAACGCCCGCACTAAAACCGCGCGGTGTCGGCTATCGGTTGCACAGCAGCGGCTTTGGTTTTTGTGGAAGCTCGAGCCGGACAACCCTTACTACACATTTCAAGGACTTCTAAATGTAAAAGGGAGTTTGAATTTGCCTGCGTTCCTGCGCGCCTGGCACGCGATTTGGAAAAGGCACGAAATATTGAGGGCCAGATTCGGACTCGAGGACGAGATGCCGTTTCAGGTGTTTGATAACGATGAAGGATTTGACCCGCTCTTCATCAGCTTGACTCATTTGCCTGAGGCGGAGCGCCACCAAGCCGTGCGAAACCGAGCCAGGGCTGAAGCCGAGCGCGCCTTTGATCTGGAACAGGGAAAGCTATTTCGCATCCAGTTGTTCAAGGTGTCCGAAACCGAGCATATAGCCCTGCTCACTATGCACGAAATCATCTTAGATGGATGGGCCACCTGCGTGATGATTCGCGAGCTGGGCGAACTCTATGACGGATTTATCAAGGGAGTAAGGTCCCCGCTCCCCGACCTTGGCGTAAAATTCAGCGATTATGTGTTATGGGAGGCGGAGAACCTTCGCCGCGACTCCCTTAAGGAACAGGAAGATTATTGGAGAGCAAAACTCGTCGGCGAATTGCCTATACTGGGCCTGGCCACCGATCGCCCGCGCCCTATGTCCCCGACGTTTCTGGGCAAATCACACGGCGTACTTTTGGATGCCGCCCTGTCCAGTGGCATACACAGGGTGAGCCGTCAAGAGAACACCACGCTCTTTGTAGTGATTCTGTCTGCTTTCTACAAAATGCTGCACCTTTACACCGGCCAGGCTGATTTGATTATCGGCGCTCCGCTGGCAAATCGGAGTCACAAGGACACGGAAGGTATCGTTGGTTTCTTTCTCAATATGCTGGCTTTTAGAACGGACCTGTCCGGCGATCCGAGCTTCATTGACTTGATTCACCGCGTGCGCGAGACCGTGACAGACGGGATTACAAGATCGGACTATCCTTTTATATGGTTGCTGGAGACAGTGAGCGCCGTTCGCAACCCGGGGATTGCCCCAGTCTTTCAAGTGATGCTGAATATGCTCAGTTTTCCACAGGTCACTCTTCAATATAGCGACCTTGAGATGGGCTTCAGAGAACTGGAGACTGGTTACACGAAATATGACCTTTCGCTTTATGCGCAGGAACAAGGCGATCGGATATATCTTCAGCTTTCTTACCTTACCGATCTGTTTGATGATGAATCGGCTGATAGGATTCTAAATAACATGGTGGCCTTCTTAGAAGGCGCCGTCGCCAATCCCGCCGCTCGGATGTCGCATCTGAAAATGTTGACTGAAACCGAGGAGAGGACGATCCTCGTCGATTTCAACTTCAACAACACCCCTCGGGAGTTTGACTACGGTAAATGTATACATGAGCTCTTCCAGTTGCAGGCCGAAAAGACTCCGGAGCAGCCGGCACTAATCTTCAAGGGTCGGCGGCTAAATTACGGCGACCTTAATGCGCGCGCAAATCAACTGGCAAATTATTTGCGCGGGCGGAGCGTCGGCCCTGAAGTGGGCGTGGCCGTTTGCGTGCAACGTTCCTTCGATACAATCATTGCACTGCTTGGAGTGATCAAAGCGGGCGGGTATTACGTAGCACTGGATCCTGATTACCCTCGGCTTAGGCTCAAAACAATGCTGCAAGATACGGCTGCTCCCATTCTTTTGTTGCACAAGGACACAGACGAATATGAGGACTACGGCGGAGAGAAGATTTACCTTGATGATTTGTCGCAACTTGAAAAAGAGGACAGTTCCAACCCGGTCTGTTTATCAATCCCCAACAATATATTGAATATAGTCTACACGTCCTCCACTACTGGAAATCCCAAAGGGACGTTTATCACGATCAAATCGGTCCTAAATAGGATTTTCTGGATGTGGGAAGCGTATCCATTTCAGCCCGATGATGTAGCCGTCTTGCAGAAATCCACGGCGCTAGTGGCGGCGACCTGGGAATGTTTTGGCGCCCTGCTAGCAGGCATCCCGACGGTCATCTTATCACGCGAGGACCTGCTGGACCCACACGAACTGTGGTCGAAGCTTGTAACTGAGCGCGTATCCTACCTGCTCGCTTCTCCTGCCCTGCTTCAAGGCGTAATAGACCAGGCGGAATCGCATCCGTCCGAATGGACGACATTGAGGCTGGCTACGACCAGCGCAGAAGCCATCAGCTTAACGATGGCCACGCAATGGAACACGCTGTTTCCTCAAGCGCCGCTGTTGAATTTGTACGGCTCGACCGAGTGTTCTTCCAACGTGACTATGTACAACACCAGGAACATCTCCCCGGACGCCTCTCGGGTTTTGATTGGAAAGCCACTCGCCAATACCAGGGTCTATGTTCTCAACGACAACTTGGGATTGGTTCCGATGGGTGGAAAAGGAGAAATGGCTGTATCAGGCGACTGCCTTGCGCGCGGTTACTTGAATCGACCGGAACTTACCGCCACGCGATTCATTCCCGATCCGTTTTCTGATGAGCCAGGCTCACGCTTGTATAGAACCGGAGATGTGGCCCGGTATTGCGCCGACGGCAATATTGAATTGCTGGGCCGGATGGATAATCAAATAAAGGTTCGAGGATTTCGAGTCGAGTTGGATGATGTAGAGGTAGCAATCCTGCTGAATCCGGCCGTAAGAAAATGTGCGGTGCGAGTCTATCAAGACCAGGGCGGACGTAATCGCCTGGCCGCTTATTTGGTGGCCGACAACGGCATGTCTTCTTCAACCATTCGAAGTTTTCTAAGAGAAAGGCTGCCGGAGTACATGATACCGTCGGATTTCGTGATGATTGATACTTTACCCTTGACTCCCGCCGGCAAGGTAGACCGTCGGGCGCTGCCTCTGCCTGATCGGACGCGCCCCGACCTGGATTCGGCTTTTGTGGCTCCGCGCACTGACACCGAGAGCCTGATAGCGAAACTCTGGTCACAAATTCTAGGCGTCGAGCGTGTGGGGGTTTACGACAACTTCTTTGATCTTGGCGGGCACTCGCTTATGGCCATACAGATTCTTTCCAGGCTGCGAAATACTGCAAACGTGGAAATACCTTTGCGGGCGATGTATGAGACTCCGACTGTTGCAAATTTGGCTGGGGCGGTTGAAGCGGCGACCAGAGATCTGTTCTTACCAAGCGACCATACTGCAATCATAGATGGAGCTGGCAATTGGGAGGAAGGCGAGCTGTAACCATCTTCGCTCGACTGAGTTAGCCTCAGTACTGCTATCGGCCGGCATAGAGGCGACGTGGTCTTTGATCCGGGTGTCGCAACATTGTGTAGTAGGACGGTGTAGTAGAGCGCAACCTTATTTCGGAGGCGCGCTTTTACGGAGGTGAATGTGGAAGAGATTCAAGTCAACCAGTCGGGAGCCGGCAAAGCGCCTGCTTCAACCAGGTTCACACAAAGTCAGGTCGCCTACCTCGATAAGTTTAGAGGGCTCGAGTGGGCACACGCATACAAACTGCGGTCGTTTGAGTACCTTGAGGTCCAGCCAGGTGACACGATATTGGAGGTCGGGTGCGGCGCCGGGGATGACAGCCTGGCACTGGCGCAAATGGTGGGTCCCGATGGCCGAGTCGTTGGAATAGACGCAGGAGAGGATATGATTTCCGAGGCGAAAAAGCGCGCCGAAACTTCCACACTCCCTGTTGAGTTTTTGGTTCAGGATGCTTGCAATATAGATTTCCCTGACAACACTTTCGACGGCTGCCGAGCTGATCAAGTGTTTCAACACATAGGCGACCCCCGACAAGCGGTTACCGAAGTCATACGTGTTGTCCGTCCGGGAGCGCGCATAGTTATTTGCGATCCTGATTGGGAGACTCTCGTAATAGATTCAGCAGATAAAGCGGTCACACGCAGAATAGTCAATTATCGATGTGACGTTTTTCGCAGCGGCTGGATTGGCCGTCAACTGTCCGGACTATTCAAAACACTTGGACTGACTGACGCTTTCGTCCACGCGGACGTTTTCGTCATAACTAATCTCGCGCTCGCCAATAAACTCTGGCGGCTTCGCGACACTGCGGAGCGAGCCAGCGAAAAGGGAGGCATTTCTGAAGGAGACGCATCCAGGTGGATGAGTCAACTAGAAGAGGCCGACCGCAATGGACTCTTCTTCGGCGCCGTCACCGGGTTTGCAGCCGTAGGGCGAAAACCCTAAGCATGACATTCCTGTACGGTTTCTTGCCAGAATGGCTTGGAGGGAAACGGGCGGCAATCGCGCGATCAGTCGTCGGCCTTGATAGTTTCTCTTTACGAATAGTATTATGAGCACAGCGGGCACAGTTTCTTCACTCTTAGAAGAGGCAAAGCGATTAGGAGTAGAGCTGTACCTCGATGGAGAACGACTGCGCTATCGCGCTCCAAAAGGCGCGTTGAACGAGAACCTACGGGCACAGATAAGTCGGCATAAGCAAGAACTACTCTCTTTTCTATCGAATCGCATCGGCCCGATTTCCTCAGCGCCGATGATCACTCCCAGACAGAAAGATAGGGATGAAAGGATCATGCTTTCGTTCGGGCAGGAACGCCTGTGGTTCCTGTACCAAATGGACCCGGCCAATCCGTTTTACAACCTCAACACCGCCGCTCGACTGATGGGTGCCCTGGATATAGAAGCGCTGGAACGCAGCGTCAACGAAATCATCAGCCGGCACGAGATTCTACGCACTAGATACGAGGTCCTCGATGGACAGCCGCTCGGGCTCGTTGACTCCGAGCTGAAATTGACCGTCCAGGTAACAGATTTGCAGAGGTCACCCGAGCCCAGTCGTGAATCTGAGGCGTTGAAGATTTCCGCAGAGTACTTCCAGCAGCCGTTTGATCTCGGGCAAGGCCCGCTCATTAGAGCTTCAGTGCTGAAATTGGGTGAGCGGAATCATCTACTGCTTTTGTCGACACACCACATAGTATTTGATGGGTGGTCAATAGGCATATTCTTTAGGGAGCTCTCTACCCTATATGAATCATATTCCACTCGGAAGCCATACTCGCTTCCCGAATTGACCCTGCAGTACTCAGACTTTGCGTTCTGGCAGAGGCAATGGCTTCAAAGCGAGGCGCTCAATGATCATGTCACGTTTTGGAAAGACCACTTCTCGGGCGCCAATACGATTCTAGACTTACTCACGGACCGCCATCGCCCTCCCCTGCAGTCGTTTCGAGGCGCGAGGCAGTCATTTCGTATTTCCGGTGGTGCCGTGGAATCCCTGAAGTCGCTGGCTCAACAAGAGCGCACGACACTTTTTGCGGTGCTGTTGTCGGCATTCCAAACCCTGCTATATCGCTACACGAATCAGCCAGACATTACTGTAGGGACTCCCGTTGCAAACCGGAATAGAGTCGAGATAGAAAACTTGATAGGATTTTTCGTCAACACGGTGGCAATACGGGTTGACCTTTCCGGAAGCCCGACTTTTCGCCAACTACTTCGACAGCTACGTGAAACGATTTTGGAGGTTCATGCTCATCAGGAAATCCCTCTTGAGAGGGTGGTTGAAGAAGTGCAACCCAAACGCGAATTGAATCGTGCGCCGCTGTTTCAGGTGATGTTCGTCCTTCAGAATGCACCCTTGCCGCAACTTACCCTTGCGGACTTGACGCTCGTCCCGGTCGAAATTGACAACGGGACGGCAAAATTCGATTTGACGGTTTACATGCGAGAGACGGGACGAGAATTGACCTGCGCTTTTGCCTATAACACGGACCTGTTTGAATCGCCAAGCATCGCTCGAATGATCGCGTGCCTTCAAGTCTTGCTCGACAGCATTGCCGAAAATGCCGATCGCCACATTTCAAAGCTGCCGTTGCTCCGGCCAGCAGAGCGGCAGGAATTGCTAATCAAGTACAATCAAACCGACGAAAGCTATCCCTGCGAGAGCTTAATACATCAACTGTTTGAGACTGAGGCGCGAATACGCTCCGATTCCCTGGCTCTCGTGTATGAGGATCAGAATCTCACATACGGCGAATTGAATAGGAAAGCCAATCAATTGGGGCATTACCTCAAATCAATAGGCATTGGGCCCGAGGTGCCTGTCGGTTTGTGCATGGAGCCTTCCATAAACAGTATCATAGCGCTATTAGGAATCATCAAGGCCGGCGGGGCGTATGCCCCGATCGACCCGTCTTTCCCGAAAGAACGGGTGCATTTAATATTGGATGATTTGCGGGCGCCCGTGTTGTTGACCCGCCAAACGTTGCTTGACAGGTTTTCAGAATTGAATCTACACGTGATCAATCTGGATGCCGACTGGCACGCAATCATGGGTTGTAGCTACGAAACTCCTTATAGCAATCTCGAACCCGGCAATTCGATTTATATAATATTCACTTCAGGTTCAACAGGCACACCCAAAGGAGTCACCATTGAGCATCGACAGTTGCTGAATTATATTCATGCGATCCGCCAACGACTGCAACTCCCATTTCCCGCAAACTATGCGACAGTTTCATCTATAGCGGCTGATTTAGGGAACACCTGCGTATTTCCGTCGCTGTGCTTCGGCGGAAGCCTGCATATAATATCATCTGACCGAGCGAGCGACCCCAATGCGCTGGCGGAATATTTCCAGGAAAATGATGTCGATTGTCTAAAAATAGTTCCTTCGCATTTGTCCGCCCTATTGACGTCCGCTCGATCGGAGCAGGTAATACCGCGCAAGCGTCTCATCCTCGGGGGAGAGAGCAGCAGTTGGAACTTGATTGAAAGACTTCGAGTTTTGGCGCCTCACTGCTTGATCTTTAATCATTATGGCCCGACCGAAAGCACCGTGGGGGTCGCGACCTGCAGGGTGGAAGAACGGTTCGGCGATGAGTCTTCGACCGTGCCTATTGGTCAGCCCATTGGAAATATAAGACTCTATTTATTGGATCCATATTTCGAGCCCGCGCCGATCGGTATACCGGGTGAACTTCACACTGGCGGGCTTGGTTTGGGACGAGGATATCTCAACCGTCCGGAGTTGGCCGCGGAAAAATTCATTCCAAACCCTTTCAGCCGCGAGCCTGGGGCGCGGCTATATCGTACAGGCGACCTTGCCCGCTACCGGCTTTCTGGAAAGATTGAATTCTTGGGCCGCGTTGATGATCAGGTGAAAATTCATGGCTTTCGAATCGAACTCGGAGATATTAGAGCCATAATGGATCAACACCCATCGGTACTCGAATCGGTGGTCACGACTTACGAAGCGTTGGGCGCTAACGCGCTGGCGGCTTACATTGTATTCAACGATCTCGTCGACGACGTGAAAGCTGCAATCGCCGACTTGGGCGATTATATGAAGGAGAGGTTGCCTGAATACATGATCCCATCCACATTTGTAACGCTCGATTTGCTGCCGCGACTGCCCAATGGAAAGATTAATCGCAAAGCGCTTCCTGCGCCTCACAAGGTTGCGCTGGAATCAACCGTCGTCTACGAACCGCCAGCAAACCGCGTTGAGGAAGAGATTGCCGAGATTTGGGCCGGGTTGCTTGGCGTCGAACCAGTAGGCAGACGTCACAAGTTCTTTGACCTCGGAGGTCATTCGCTGCTCGCGACGCAACTGGTCGCGCGGATCTATGATGCCTTCCAGATATCGATATCGTTGCGCAGCATTTTCGAAAAACCTGCTCTAGCGGAACTGGCTCTCTTCATCGAAGAAGAGTTAATAAGAGAAATAGCTCAGTACACCGAAGAAGAAGCAAAGAATCTGCTGAAGGAAGATCGAGTTTGTTTGCCATCCAAAGCATCACCAGGGCAGGTATGATTTAATGGCTGAGACAATTTGCCCTCTATTTGAATCCGGGATCGTTGCGTTTGGAAATGCGCAGTCTTTCAAGACTTTGCCAGGAGGCTAGTGTCATGGACACATTGATTCAGGATATTCGATTTGCCCTTCGTCTGCTGATCAAAAACCCCGGCTTTGCCGCTGTAGCAGTCCTTACCTTGGCTGTAGGCATAGGCGCCAATACCGCCATCTTCAGTTTGGTCAACGCCGTGCTCCTGCGGCAGTTGTCGTTTAAGAATCCGGAGCAATTGGTCTGGATATGGTCAGACCGCACGGACAGGGACAAAAGCGTTTTCTCTCTCCCGGATTTCATTGATTATAGGGATCAGAATCGAACGCTCGAGCATATATCAGCCTTTTCGACATGGAACGCCAATTGGGTAAGTTCCGACGAGCCTGAGCGCGTTTTTGGCGTTCGCAGCTCGGCAAATGTCTTTCAGGCACTCGGAGTCAATGCTGAAATCGGGCGCACCTTGCTCGACGAAGATGACAATCCTGGCAGCCCGCGAGTTGTAGTATTAAGCCACGGCTTTTGGCAACGCCGTTTCGGCATGAGCTCTAATATACTTGGCATGCGGCTTAGCTTAAATGACGAGAACTATACTGTTGCCGGGGTCCTTCCGGCCGGCTTTGCTTTTCCCGGAATGGAGGCCGACATTGTAGTCCCTCTTGTCCCGGACGTGGACCCGCTGCGAAAAGAACGAAATTCCGTCAGCTTTCTACGCGTCATCGGAAGATTAAAGGAGGGCGTCACACGGCATCAAGCCGAAACCGATTTGAACGCCATCGCCAGTCAATTGCAACGGTTGTATCCGGTTGCCAACGCGAGCAAAAGGGGAACGAAGGTTGTGCCCTTGCACGAAGAACTTGTCGGCAATTTTCGCCTGGCATTTCTAGTATTATCAGCGGCGGTAGGATTCCTGCTGCTCATTGCTTGTGCAAATCTAGCCAACCTTGTGCTGGCCAGGGCTTCAACCCGACATAGGGAGCTGGCTGTTCGTCTAGCCATCGGCGCTACCCGACCGCGTTTGGTAAAGCAACTTTTGACCGAAAACGTTTTGCTTGCTTTGCTGGGCGGCTCCCTGGGACTGCTGTTAACCCAACCTGCCCTTACATCGATCATCGCCCTCAGCCCGGCCTCGCTTCCTCGTGCCGGTGAAATCGATATTGATGCCAGAGTATTACTATTTGCGCTGTTGATTTCTTTGTTGTCGGGTGTGTTCTTTGGTTTAATGCCCACGCTCAATATCTCGAATGACAGTTATACTGAAGAGTTAAAAGGGAGCGGG
>Ga0207155_1160_pt1 | contig 15181 bp, 12 predicted proteins | sample Alteio_BWMinHeat_26_FD_153515 | JGI IMG/M metagenome (GOLD analysis project Ga0207155, IMG submission 153515) | Enriched cells from forest soil in Barre Woods Harvard Forest LTER site, Petersham, Massachusetts, United States -... | ecosystem: Environmental > Terrestrial > Soil > Temperate forest >... | reverse complement strand
CCAAGTTTCAAACCAATGAAGGTAATGGTTGCAGCAGCATGAACTGCACCACCCAGCATTTGTCCGGTATCTGCATCAATACCGGTTGGAATATCCAGGGCAAAAATAGGTACTTGCGCGCGCTCCATTTTTTTAATGGCAGCCATGACTTCATCGCGCAAATTATCGATAAGACCTATACCGCAAATAGCATCAATAATGACATCTGGATGTTCAAGGTCAATTTTTGCTGAGAAAGGATTGATGGGAATATTAGCTTTCTGACATTCCTCATAAGCAGCTTTGGCTTCGCCCGTTAATTTTTCTGCCTCACCTACTTGCCAAATGGATACATGCAATCCACGTTCATGCGCAAAAAACGCGAAAGCATAACCATCACCGCCATTATTACCGGTTCCGCAAAATATAGTGATTCGCTGCGCTTGTGGCCAACGTTTAAGTAAGAAATCAAGCGCCGCTTTGCCTGCACGTTGCATCATCAATTGACTGGTAACACCAAAACGTTCTGCTGCCAAACGTTCAATTTCACGAATTTGCTGAGCTTGATAAATAGGCTTTTTGATGGCTTGCATTTTATTCCCTATTCTTTTGTCTATAGTTTACTCGTTGCATCATCGCAAACCTCTGAAGGAAGTGTCGCGATCCCTATTTTATTTTAAAAACAATTTACGCAACAGACACTATAGCAATTATTATCGCTATAGTGCATTTTCTAAACCAAAGCCCATCATGAAAGAAGCAAATACCAATAATATAGCTAATAAAAATTTTCCACCTTTTACTTGATAACCCACTTTCGTGAGAGAAAGTTTGCGACTATAACGACCTCGCCATGCCATGAGTGCGGGAAAGAAAATCATGAGAATAAAACAACTGAGGCCAGCATAATTTAAGCCGCGGATAAAAGCATCTGGATAAAATAAAACAATTAACAATGGCGGTACATAAGTTAAGCTAAAAATAAAAACATTACCCAATCCAGATTTCTTTACTCGCAATCCATCTGCTAAAAAATCGGATAAGCCGAGCGATACGCTCAAAAATGATGTGGCCATACAAATGGAAGTAAAAAATTTTGCAAGCAATGCAATTTTTGGACTTTGTATCAATCTAATTAACGATGAAACTAAATCACTGTTTGAGCTAGATGATGTTAGCATTTGTTGCAAACCATGCTGTCCTAAGTAAGGAATCACACCCATGGTGACTAAGTCCCAAGCAATGTAGCAAATAAGTGGGATGAGCATGCCGTAAAAAATAGCTTTGCGTAATGACTTAACATCCTCACCAAAGTAGGTACGCAAGGAAGGAATAATCATCAAGCAAGTAAATGCCACAATCGTCACACTGATGCTGGTTGGCGCAGCAAGATGCTGAAATTCAACTCTATTGAGATTAGCACTTGAGACAAAAGGTAACATTAATATAACCAATAAAACAAATGCGCCCAATTTACCAAACATGAGTGCGCGATTCGCATAATCAACAAAACGAATACCGAAATAAACAATGCTGCCGAAAAGACTAGTAAACAGCAATGAAGCGATGGGAGTTGAAATGTTAAAACCGGCATTGATTAATACATAATGAAATAAATCACCACCCCCAGCGATATAGGCGGAGATGATCGAATAAAGTAATACTAAATACACAACCCAACTGATGACTTGTCCTGGAATGCCTAATGTAGCACCTGCCATAGAAATAAGATTGGTATTAGGTGGCAACCATAAGTTCACTTCGAGAAATAAAAAAGCACAAATGGTCATGATTGCCCAGCAAGCAATTAATAAACCTGTTGCTCCCCAAAAACCTAATTGTGCAGTTGCAATTGGCAATGCAAGCATACCAGCGCCGATGGTTGTGCCTACAATTAACAAAATACCGCCTAATAATTTTGAGTTCATAACTGTCCTCGTATGCGTTCAACCATCATACCTTTTTGATATTAACGCTATCTTAGCGTTAAGCATTTATAAGCGGTTGATAGTATTTATTATATGTCTTAATTGACCATACTTTTGATCAACATGGCAACGCCAAATATCATCATCAGCAATAAAAATGTCTTGCCGCCAAAAAATTGATATTGGCTAGCTTTCGCTAAATGACGACGATAACGACCCATCCAGGCCATCCATGCTGGTAATAAAATTAAAAGAATAATGCAGTATATGCCGGCATATTCCAATGCTTTGATAAATGCATTAGGAAAAAATATCACAATGATAAGTGGCGGTAAAAAAGTAAGCGCATGGAGAAATAAATTACTATTTCCTTGTTTAGTTAAGTTCAAACCATCGGATAAAAAGTCAGTTAAACATAAAGAAACACCGAGAAAAGAAGTGACTACGCAAATTGAAGTAAACAATCTAGCAAATATGGTGATGGATTCTTTTGATGCCGTTGCCGAAAGTGTATTGACTAAATCACTCGTGGAATTTTTACTCGAGTGCAAAATAGTAATGAGACCATTTGCACCATCTAATGGGATCACACCCATAATAATCGCGTCCCAAAAAGCATAACAAATTAAGGGCACTAAACTACCAATAATGATTGCGATTTTTAATTTTCTTAAATCACTCGCAAAATAAATTCGTAAACTCGGAATAATACTTGCATAGCCAAACGATGTAATGGTAACTGTCATTGCGCTGGTTGCAGTAAGCTGACTAAGATCGCCAGCAAATAATTTACTCGTGGAAATAAATGGCGTTAGTAAAATAATTAATAAGATATACGCGCCTAACTTCACAAACATTAATCCGCGATTAACATAATCTATGGAACGAATACCTAGAAATACGACTAATCCAAATAATAAAGTGAAGATAATGGAAGACCAGGTTTGCGAAACATCAAAATGACATGCCAACAATAAATTATGAAATAAACCACTGCCACCAGAGATATAGGCGCAAAGCAACGAATATAATAATAATAAATAAAAAACCCAGGAAATAATTTGGCCGACAGGGCCCATGGTAGCTTTGGCCATGGAAATTAAATTACTATTTTGCGGCATCCATAAATTAACTTCTAATATTAAAAAAGCGCCTGCTGTCATGACGGACCAGCAAACTACTAATAATATCAATGAGCCAATAAAACCTAATTGCGCCGTCGCAATGGGGAGCGCGAGCATGCCAGCGCCAATAGAAGTGCCCACAATTAATAAGATGCTGCCTATTATTTTAAAATCCATAACTCGCCCTTCCAAACTTAAATACATCAAAAGAGTAAAAGGGTAACAAATTAACAGCCCTCGCGTAACCCCTGACAACCGAAACCGGAGAAATACCTCGATTTGGCGGAGAGCTCAGGATGCTTTATAATCGCCATTCATTCATCTTAAGTGTTTTTATGCATGCAAGAACTTGCAGATAATATTAAAAAATGGGGACTTTCGCTGGGATTTCAGCAAGTAGGGATAACAGATACCGATCTTTCTCAATATGAAGAAAAGTTCACGCAATGGTTGGGACAAAAATTCCATGGCGAGATGAACTACATGGAAAAACATGGGACCAAACGCACTCGGCCCGATGAGCTTATTCCAGGTACCTTGAGAATTATTTCAGTACGCATGGATTACTTACCTCCTGATACTGAAATTTTCACTGTGTTAAATAATCCGCAAAAAGCTTATATTTCTCGTTATGCGCTTGGTCGCGACTATCATAAATTGTTGCGTAAACGCCTGGAACAATTAGCAGAAAAAATAAATGATGTAGGTATAGCTCACGGTTATCGAACTTTTTGTGACAGCGCACCCATTATGGAAAAACCTATCGCAGAAAAATCTGGACTAGGCTGGATTGGCAAACATACCAATCTCATCAATTCAAAGGCAGGGTCCTGGTTTTTTCTCGGCGAAATTTATACTTCTCTGCCATTACCTATAGATGAACCTCACCAACGCAGCCACTGCGGCAGTTGTGAAGCGTGCATCACTATTTGCCCCACTCAAGCGATTGTTGGCCCTTACCAATTAGATGCACGTCGCTGCATTTCTTACTTAACCATCGAATTACGTGGCAGCATTCCTTTAGAATTTCGCCCCTTACTCGGCAACCGGATTTATGGCTGTGATGACTGTCAACTTGTCTGTCCTTGGAATAAATTTGCAAAATTCACCGCGGAAAAAGATTTTTATCCGCGAAATAATTTACATACGCCAGAATTACTAGATTTATTCGCTTGGACAGAAGCAGAATTCCTACATAACACGGAAGGCTCTGCTATCCGAAGAATTGGCCATGATTGCTGGTTACGCAACATTGCAGTAGCGCTTGGCAATGCTCCTTATAACATTCGTATCGTTAATGCTTTGCAGAATCGTTTGCGAGACTCCTCACCCATGGTTAAAGAACATATAGAATGGGCGTTGAGCCAACAAATGCAGCATGCAACTAACGTATAACAGTATCTTTATTTAAAAAAAATTCCCGATAATATTTCAGCTCAGCAATAGAATCATGGATATCACTTAATGCAAGATGCTGCGAATCTTTTTGAAAGCCATTATAAATTCTGGGCGCCCAACGCAATGCCAGTTCTTTAAGCGTACTCACATCAACCAAACGATAATGAAAATATTTTTCCAATGCTGGCATGTATCGCCCTAAAAATCGTCTATCTTGCCAAATACTATTTCCACACATGGGTGATTTACCTTCGAGCACATGTTGCCGTAAAAATGCTAACGTTAATTCTTCCGCTTCTTTTTCAGTAATATGGCTTTCTTTCACTCGTTGCACTAATCCAGAACCATTATGTTGCTTCGTATTCCAATCATCCATCCCATCCAATAATTCATTTTTTTGATGGATAGCAAATACGGGACCTTCAGCAATCACATTCAAATTAGAATCCGTGACCACAGTTGCTATTTCGATAATACGATCTTGCTCTGGATTTAGCCCGGTCATTTCAAGATCAATCCAAATGAGATTATTGCTATTTACTGACATATGCCCTCTTGCTGAAAGTTATTTATTTAGTATCAAAATTTTTAGCTTTAATATTACGGCAAACACCACAGTACCCCGTATTAATCTGATTTCTCTACAAAAAACAGTATTAAGATCAGATTATTTTAATACTTGGGTAGTATATTCTCTCACATACAGGTTACAAATGTTGTGGCAGATAATTTTTTTCATGATGAGACTATACTATAAAATAAGAAATAAACAGCTAGCCAGATTCCCACACAATTAACTGATAAAAAAGAGGATTAATTTATGTTTCGCTCAAATACGCTAGAAGAGAGAATAGAAACTCTAGAAAAGAAAATAGATGAAGAGAATAAGAAAATAGAAATTGAGCGTGAAAAATTATCTAAATTGCGTAAGCTGATAAAAAATGAAAACCTAAGTAGTAAGATAGAAAACAAACCCAAAGTAGATGAAAGTGAGCTTAAGATAACAACAATCAGAAAAACAAAGGATACGCTACAACAGGAAAAAGATAAGCTACAACAGGAAAAGGATAATCTACACAGGGAAAATATCAAAAAACTCAAAGAAGAATACCTAAAAGCTACACAAGAACACGAATCATCTAGACGAACGAGCGAGCGAGCAAAAACCCTTCGCAATGCGGAGCCGATGCAATCATTAGAATCTCTTAATGAAACCACCAACAAAGAACGGATATCAGAACAGCTACGAATAGCAGATGAATATAAGAAAGAACGGGAAGCGTATGAGCAATTAAAACTGGAATCCCAGCAAATCACCGCCTCCATTTTAGCAGAAAAAAGTGTAAAGACACCGAAAGTAGCACCCAAAGAGCCTGCTGTGGAAATCAAAAAACCTTCTCCGAAAGAAGAACGAAAGGAACTCGAAAGAAAAGAGAAAATTTTAAGTGATATGGCTCTAGTACTCGGTAGCAAAAATGCAAGTAAACTGGATGCTGCAATAATGACCTATTTAGTAGCGGGAGCAGACAAGAAACTCAAGGAATTATGTACCAATGAAAAGAGGGTAGAAGAAGCGGTAATTAAGATCAATCAACTACTAGTCATCCCTGAAATTGGAACACATCAAGACATACAGAAAAACATCGATAGTCTTTTTGTGATGCTTGCTGAAATAAATCAATCTATACAAGACTTAAATCGTTTCTGTACAAGCATAAGAAACTCAATTTTTACTGCAATTACAGATAGCAAACTTACAGGTGTTTTAAAATGTGATGATCCGAACGCAATGGAAAAGCTTTTAGATTCTCAGATTCTTTTATCGAAGGAAGATCCTATTGCAAATACCCTTTTATTCATCCAAAGAGAGCTTTTTACAATCGAAACTGCAGGATCATCAAATACAGGGTTTATTATTAATATATATCGTGCTTTAAGCCAAATCCTGGATGAATTAAGTAAGACATCGACTCAATCGAATGCATTGTTTAATTCCCCTAAGAAGCTTAACAAATATTCAGCACTGAAACCTGCGATAAAGCAATATCTTAGTACTTCTAAAGAAATGCAAGAAGCGAAGGCTCAATTAGCAGAAGCAAAAAGCCCAAGACAAAATAAATAGTCACATCTCAGTTAAAAAACCCACAGAAGCAGTTTTACTGTGGGTTTATTTTTTTCCTCCCACTTTATTGGCAAGCCATCTCCATTCAGTTAGAGTACTCAGCTTTATATTGGACTCTTATGCTAATAATAGAATCTATCGTAGCGACCTTGATCGCCTATCTTTTTGGCTCCATCTCGAGTGCAATTATTGTCTGCAAAATAATGCGCTTGCCTGACCCGCGCACGCAAGGTTCGAAAAACCCAGGCGCTACGAACGTATTGCGCATTGGTGGTAAAGGTCCCGCGCTGATTACTTTGTTGGGTGATATGTTAAAAGGGGTCATTCCAGTTCTTGTGGCGAAATGGCTAGGCTTACCTGATATCACCATTGCATTCGTGACTTTCGCTGCCTTTATCGGTCATTTATTTCCTTTATTTTTTGGATTTGCGGGTGGCAAAGGGGTTGCCACGGCACTCGGTTGTTTGCTTGCTCTTTCATGGCCAACAGGACTTACTTGGATTGCCACCTGGTTATTGATCGCAGGCTTATTTCGCTATTCTTCGTTATCAGCACTGATCGCTTCTATCTTTGCACCGTTTTATATTTGGTATTTCACTCATCATTTTATTTATGTAATCACGATTGCTCTTTTAAGCCTTATCCTTATTTATCGTCATCGCAGTAACATCCACAATTTAATTGCCGGCAAAGAAAGTAAAATTGGGAAAAAAAAGAAATAATCATTCCACCTCACCAAGCGGCCAACGTGCAAGCACGCCTACTTCTAGCGAATCCCTCTCACCTTGGAGCAATCGCTCGCAACCGACATAAGCAATCATGGCGCCATTATCCGTACAGAATTCTTGGCGTGGAAAAAACAACTCGACATTTTTTTTATCACACATCGTTTGTAATGCTGCTCTCAGCGCGAGATTAGCGCCAACCCCACCTGCAATCACTAAACGTTTTTGTTGAGTCGCCTCCAATGCTCGCTTGCATTTAATAACTAACGTGGCAACCACCGCCTCTTGAAATGCGCGGGCAATATCTGCTTTCGTTTGTTCATCTAATCCATGCTTTTCTACGGTATGCAAAGCAAATGTTTTCAAGCCACTGAAACTAAAATCTAAACCTGGTCTATCTACCATAGGTCGTGGAAAATGAAATCGCTCTGGGTTCCCTTTCTCAGCAAGTTTTGCTAATGCAGCACCTCCAGGATATCCAAGCCCCAATAATTTTGCTGTTTTATCGAAAGCCTCTCCTGCCGCATCATCTAAGGTATCGCCAATGACTTGGTAACGGCCCATTTTTTCTGCATTAATGAGCTCTGTGTGACCACCAGAAACTAATAATGCCAGATAAGGAAATTGCAGCGAGCTTTTCTCTAAAAAAGCAGCCAGTAAATGGCCTTCTAAATGATGCACGCCAATAGCTGGCACATTCCAAGCAAAAGCTAGCGTTCGCCCAAGCATCGCACCCACTAATAGCGCACCCACAAGACCGGGGCCTTTGGTAAAAGCAACGCCATCTATATCACTTGTCGTTAAACTTGCTTTGGCTAAGACATCTTCAATAACCGGCAAAATCTTACGTACATGATCCCGTGAGGCAAGCTCTGGCACTACCCCGCCAAATTGGGCATGTATCTCCGTTTGCGTATAAGTAGTATGCGCGAGCAAGCCTCGTTCGGAATCATAAATAGCAACACCTGTTTCATCGCATGAAGTTTCTATACCCAATACCCGCATTATCTTTACCCAACCGCCAAATAAACGCCGATTGTAGACGTTTCTATGCTTATGCGCGAATCGAAATCAGTTATTTTTACGACAACCCTTTGCATTTCTTGGGGGATGGCATTAGAATTGCCCTTCTTTTGTATTAATCACTTTTTAAAGGTAATCGGTACGTTATGCCAACAGTACGTGTAAGAGATAATGAAAATTTCGAATTAAGCCTGCGTCGTTTCAAAAGACTTTGCGAAAAAGCCGGCATTCTTGCTGACTTAAGACGCCACGAGTTTTATGAAAAACCCACTTGGAAGCGTAAGCGTAAAAAAGCAGCTGCAGTTAAGCGCTATCAAAAGAAAATTTTACGTGAACACATGGCGATGGAACGTGATCGTCAACCTATCGGCACTAGCAAGAAAGAAGCCGCCTAGTCACCTATATAGACTAGCCAAATAGAGACCTGTATGACTATCAAGGATAAGATCCAAGAAGATATGAAAACCGCCATGCGCGCGCAAGATAAAGAGCGCTTGGCGACAATTCGGCTTATTTTAGCAGCACTTAAACAACGCGAAGTCGATGAGCGTATCGTTCTAAGTGATGAACAAATCCTTGCAACACTGAATAAAATGATCAAACAACGCCGCGACTCTATTGCGCAATTTGAATCTGGCAATCGTCCTGATCTCGCTAAAAAAGAAGCGGATGAAATCACCGTTATTCAATGTTACCTACCCGCTCAATTATCTGAGCATGAAGTCATGGCCGCCGTCACCGCAGCCATTGCCGAATCAGGCGCGAGCTCTGCAAAAGATATGGGCAAAGTCATGGGTATTCTCAAAACCAAGTTACAAGGCAAGGCCGATATGACCCTTGTCAGCGCAAAAGTGAAAGAACATTTAGGCTAGACGACAATACTCGCGCTCGATAGCCCCTTTGAGGTATAACTATTCAATGCAATTCAGCCAGACATGTTAAATGGCGATAACGGCTGAACTCTATTTTCAATCTACAATCTAAATATTGAGAGTGCAGCGTGAATATACCTCGCGAATTTATCGAATTATTGCTAGCAAAAGTAGATGTGGTTGATTTGATCAATACCCATATTCCTTTGCGAAAAAAATCCGGCAGTAATTATTTTGCTCGGTGTCCCTTTCATAATGAAAAAAGCGCTTCTTTTTCTGTCAGTCAACCCAAGCAGTTTTATTATTGTTTTGGCTGTGGCGCTCATGGCAACGCCATAGACTTTATGATTCAGCATGATAGATTAAATTTCCCAGAGGCGGTGGAAGCACTCGCAAGACTCGCAGGCATGGAAGTGCCAAGAGATGCAACCGCCGTAAAAAAGAATGATGCGCTGCCTGGATTGCATGAACTCATGACAAAAGCAGCTGATTGCTACTATGATCAAATGCGTAAAACCAAACGAGCCATTGACTACCTGAAACAACGCGGCATTTCAGGTGCTATCACCAAACAATTCCAATTAGGCTATGCTCCCGCTGGCTGGGCATATCTTAACGATCAATTAGGTAAAACCGAGACGGAAAAGAAACAATTAGCTGAAATCGGCCTCATTATCAAAAAAAATGAGGGCCAGGGTTACTATGATCGTTTTCGTGATCGCATCATGTTCCCCATTCATGATTATCGCGGCCGTTTAATTGGCTTTGGCGGACGCATCTTAGATCAGGGCGAGCCGAAATACTTAAATTCGCCAGAAACTCCTTTATTTCAAAAGGGCCATGAACTTTATGGGCTTTATCAGGCACAAAAACAAAATCGCAATCTTGACCGTGTTATCTTGGTTGAAGGTTACATGGATGTCATTGCTCTCTTTCAGCACGGTATCACTTATGCCGTTGCAACACTTGGCACGGCCACCACTACTCATCATTTAGAACGTCTCTTTCGTTATACTTCCGAACTGATTTTTTGTTTCGATGGGGATGAAGCCGGGCGAACAGCCGCTTGGCGCGCCTTGCAAGTCATTTTCCCCATGATGAATGATACGCTGCAAGTTAAGTTCTTATTCTTGCCTGATGGAGAAGACCCAGATAGCTTAGTTCGTAAAGAAGACAAAACCGCATTTGAGCAACGCTTTGAAACCGCTTTATCACTTTCTACCTTTTTTTTCCAAACATTGGGCAAGCAAAGTGATCTTAATACCATGGAAGGGCGTGCCCGCTTTGCAGCTTCAGCACTGGGCCATATCAAACAGCTGCCTCCGGAGCTTTTTCAAAGCATCTTATTGAATGAATTAAGCAAACGCGCACGTATAGATTTGGCTGAGTTAAAATCCCAGTTGAAAAGTAATGATGATACCGATTCAAATGTCATTGTTTTTACCAAAGAAGCAGCCAAAGGCAAAGCACCCACCTCCCTTAAACTTGCGCTCGCACTACTGGTGCAACAACCTTCTCTCGCCAATGAACTAAGTGAAGCGCTTCCACCAAGTCAGCTGCCCGGCTACCCTTTATTACTGAAGTTGATTGAAATCATCCAACAAAATCCCCATATCAATACAGGAACGTTAATGGAATACTGGCGCGGCCAAAAAGAAGAGCCCACTATTGCAAAACTTGCCCAAATGGAACATTTGATACCGGAGTCTGGCCTAAAAAATGAATTTTTAGGTGCAATCCGCAAATTATTCGGTCTCAGTCTAAATGCTGGAATTGACCGTTTACTGGCAAAAGCCGCCCAGGAAGATCTCTCGGAAGAAGAAAAACAGGAGCTTTCACGCTGGATAGCCAAGAAGAAAGAGGACAATAATAATCAGTGATGTCATGACTTTTTTAATAGATTCATGCATAATTACAGATTCGTCAATTTGGCTTATAATTTAATCTGTCACCCTGATAACTCTATTAGTAGGTTGCCTCATATGGATCAACAAGATTCGCAAAAAGAATCACAGAAATCACGTCTTAAAGAGCTTATTACCCGCGGCAAAGAGCAAGGTTATTTAACCTATGCGGAGGTAAATGATCATTTACCTGCCGATATCACCGATCCCGAACAAATCGAAGATATCATTAGCATGATTAATGATATGGGCATACGTGTTGCAGAAGAAGCCCCCGAAATGGATGAGTTGTTGCTCAGTGAGAATGAAGCAGCAGAAGATGAGGTTGCAACTGAAGAAGTTGCTATTGCGCTTGCAGCTGTGGATGGCGAATTAGGCCGCACCACCGATCCAGTACGCATGTACATGCGAGAAATGGGACGGGTTGAATTGCTCTCACGTGAAGGTGAAATTGCAATCGCCAAACGTATAGAGGAAGGCATCAACCAAATGTTGACAACCCTTGCTTATCAACCACAAATGATTGCTGAAGTATTGGGTGATTTTGACCGTGTTGAAAGAGGTGAATTACGTTTAAGTGATATCATCAGCGGCTATATCGAACCTGACCTTGAAGGTGAAGATGAAGAAGGCGGCGAAGGTGTCAAAGAAGCAGCACCTGCTACAGCTAATGCAGAAGAAGAGGAAGAAAGTGGTGGTGCTAGTGGTGAAGCAGCCGATCCTTTCGATGATGATGCTGGCTTAGACCCTGCAGTAGCGAAAGAACGATTCGAAGGCTTACGTAAAATTTACGATGAAGTCTCAGCAGCAGAAAAGAAATTTGGTCAAAAGCATAAAAAGTTCTTGGCGAAACGCGAAGCTTTAGCAAATTATTTTATGGATATTAAATTATCCTCTCGCCAATTCCACAAGCTATCCCGAAAAATGCGCAGCATGCTGGATGAAATTCGCACTCAAGAACGCATGATCATGGATTTATGTGTTAACAAAGGTAAATTACCGCGCAAAACATTCATCACTGCTTTCGTTAGCAATGAAACCAATGTGAATTGGATCAACCAGCTCAGCAAAAATAATATTGCTGACTTGGAAAGATTCATTACAGATATTCAACGCGCACAGAAAAAACTCATCGCGTTAGAAGAACAAATGCGCATGTCCATCGCAGAAATCAAAGAAGTCAATCGCAGACTTTCCATTGGTGAAGCAAAAGCACGGCGCGCTAAAAAAGAAATGGTAGAAGCAAATTTACGTCTGGTTATTTCCATTGCGAAGAAATATACCAACCGTGGCTTACAATTCCTTGACCTCATTCAGGAAGGAAACATTGGTTTAATGAAAGCCGTTGATAAATTCGAATATCAACGTGGTTATAAATTCTCAACTTATGCAACCTGGTGGATACGTCAAGCTATTACCCGCTCCATCGCAGATCAAGCGCGTACCATTCGTATTCCTGTGCACATGATTGAAACCATCAACAAACTGAATCGGATTTCACGTCAATTATTGCAAGAAAGTGGCCAAGAACCGACACCAGAAGAATTGAGCCGTCGCATGAGTATTCCGGAAGATAAAATCCGTAAAATACTCAAGATTGCGAAAGAACCCATTTCAATGGAAACCCCCATTGGCGATGATGAAGATTCACATTTGGGCGATTTCATTGAAGATCTAAATACCATGTCTCCTATCGATGCTGCTACCAATTTTGGTTTATCCGAAGCTGTCCAAAAAGTATTGGGCTCTTTGACGCCACGTGAAGCAAAAGTATTACGCATGCGATTTGGTATCAACATGAATACAGACCATACCTTAGAAGAAGTTGGCAAACAATTTGATGTAACTCGTGAACGTATCCGTCAAATCGAAGCCAAAGCACTGCGCAAGCTTCGTCATCCTTCACGAGCAGAGCAATTACGCAGCTTCTTAGAAGAACAAGAGTAATGATATCGATAGCAGATAAAACCGTATAGTCTTGCCCACGCTCACCAAATGAGCGTGGATTTAGATTTATCCAACACGCAAAAGTTTAGGAATACATATTTATGGGTAAATTTATACTTTATATTTTCTTATCATTCTTTTTATTCCTATGCACAAATATTCACGCACAACCACACGAACAAATTTTAAATTTTGATAGTTATATTATTGTCAATAAAAACGCTTCTGTTGATATTACTGAAACCATTACCGCGCATACTAATCAAGATAGAATTTTACGCGGCATTGTAAGACGACTACCCATTCGGTACCGCGATACTTATGGAATGAAACATCACGTTAATTATTTTATTCAGCAAGTTTTGCTTGATCAAAAACCATCTACCTACCATACCGAATATTCAAACAATCAATATGCAATCTATATTGGTAAATTAGACACTTTACTAGCACCAGGCGATTATACTTATACCATTCGTTATCATGTTAATAACGCCATTAATTTTTTGCAAGATGGAGATGAACTCTATTGGAATGTCACGGGCAACGAATGGGATTTTCCTATTCTCAAAACTAGCGCCACTATTTTATTTCCCAAAGAGGCAACTATTTCTCATTATGCTGCCTACACTGGTAAAACCGGCGCAAAAGATCAAAACTTTATTGCGACTCAATTAGCCGCCAATAAAATTCAATTTACCGCAACAAGCACTTTCAATCCGGGAGAAGGATTAACCATTGCGCTTGTATTGCCCAAAGGATTTATTATCGAGCCCACTTGGAAAGAAAAAGTAAAATCTAATTTTGCAATCGATTATACCAATTACATTGCCTTTACTATCACGGCATTTATATTTATTTACATGCTCACTGTATGGTATTTCCGCCGTCATCCGAAAAAAAATATTATTACACCTATCTCTGAGCCACCTCTAAACTTATCCGCTGGCGCTATGCGCTATATCATGAACATGAAAGCCGATGCAAAAACATTTACTGCGGCCATTGTGAGCATGGCCACCAAAAATGCTCTTAGAATTGAGAATCAAGAAGACACTTGCACCTTGCTAAAACAAACGCAAACGGTGGAGCTACCGTATGAAGAAAAAAATCTATTCGAGAATTTATTCAAAAATAATTCATCTCTACAACTAACGACGGCAAACGCGCAAACTATTCAATCTGCCGAAATAAATTTTTTTATAAGTTTAAAAAAGCAATTTAACGAAATATATTTCCATAATACTTTCGCTTATTTAATTCCAGCATTTTTATTAAGTCTCATCGCATTGATCATATCCATCTCAACTTACTCTTCTACTATCATAAAAAATTTAATATTATTGCTAACGTTTGGAATCATCACGAGCATCTTTATTTATTTAATCACGACTGCTTGGCAACCCATTCGCAACGCTATTTTTAATTCCTCTAAATTAAATATACTAACCGCTATTCGCTCCAGCTTTGTAACACTACTATTTGCTGGTGCAATTTTATTTGGTCTAATTAAAATTTCTATTGATAACTCAACTTTTACTATTGCACTATTATTTATTTTATTGGTATTAAATATTACTTTTCAAAAAATATTAAAGTCATACACTCCAGCGGGCAATAAAGTAATGAACCAAATTGAAGGATTCAAATTATTCCTTACTAATTCCAAACATCATCCTGATGATGCCAGCGCAAAAGATGCCAAGGACTTATTTGAAAAATATTTACCCTATGTCATCGCCTTAGACATTGAAGATCAGTGGGGCGAAAAACTTGATAACATGTTAAAAACCGCCGAAACAGAAGCAAGCCATTACCAGCCATATTGGTATTCCGGCAAACCTTGGCCTGGTATGAATGCCATTATGTTATCTAACTTTCTAAATAGCGTATTAAATACTTCATCACTATCATCTATCACCTCTACCGCAAGCGATGGCCAGGGCTCATCCGGCGGCGGCAATGCCGGTGGTGGCGGCGGTGGATGGTAAATTTCTCTTAGAAATACTAGAAAGCAACCAGCGTTCGAGATATCATTGCCGCTTCAAGTGCAAGATCAACCCTTTCCGGGCCCATAGCTCAGTTGGTTAGAGCAGAGGACTCATAATCCTTTGGTCCTAGGTTCAAGTCCTAGTGGGCCCATAGAATAATCAAGTGGT
>Ga0207155_1159_pt1 | contig 15315 bp, 13 predicted proteins | sample Alteio_BWMinHeat_26_FD_153515 | JGI IMG/M metagenome (GOLD analysis project Ga0207155, IMG submission 153515) | Enriched cells from forest soil in Barre Woods Harvard Forest LTER site, Petersham, Massachusetts, United States -... | ecosystem: Environmental > Terrestrial > Soil > Temperate forest >... | reverse complement strand
GTTAAGTCGGAAAGCGCAGCCAGGCGCAGGTAGGTCGTGGAGTCCTGTGGGGTCAGGAAATAATACTTACCGTGATCGACCGTCAGCCTTCGGGTACCGTGGTTGCGAGCGTATTGCACCGCTGCTTGGAACAAAGACCTTGCGTCGACCGACTTATCATCAGGGGGAAGATTACGGGAGGCAATACCGAGCCGAACCAGATCGTGAGACAGATTGATGCCGCTGGCCGCTGCGTTGTTCTTTGGTGGACTGCTATCGGACGGGTCATTCCCGACGCGCGCCGGACTCGGCTGCGACGAGATCGCAGACAAACAGACGAGGGTGAGAACCAGTCTGATGGGCATCGAGGTTAACCGGCGTGCTAGACCGATGGACTCCTTCCGAGGGACAAACGATCCATTGTCGCAATCAAAGCTGCCGTTTTGCTCCTCCGAACGAATCTGCAAGCAACGGGCGTGCCCGCCCTGCGTAATGCTATGTGGCTCTGCGTCGGCGGTGTCTCCGCAGATTGCGAAGGACAACAACAGTTTGGAAATGGTGGCCTTGCGGGATGATTTCCTCGATGTGGAAGTATCGCCCCGAGTATCGACGGACATAATCTTGGCGGTGAAACACGCAAGTCTGACGCTTCGCGCTTTTCCCCACTTGGAATGCCATCCGATCGATTGTAAATCTCGATCTTGATCAGATTGGTTTCGTCAGGTACTTCAATCGGTCCGTGACGGAAAGGGGTGGCTTGCGTTTCTCATTTTTGTCGATGTCCCTCCGAGATTCGGTCAAGACCTACGAGAAACTCGGGGTGCCTTGCCGCGATCAATTGCATTCTCCCCATGTTCTCTGGTTGATAGGGAGCCACGTGAGTCCAGAATATTAAACGGACACAGGGGAACCCCAGCCATCTGAGGATGTCGGTCATGACTCCGGGCCCGGTGGGAAACCAGCAAAGTCCGTGAACCCCTGACATCATTTTCTGGCTGTCCTCCGATGCGCAGGCGAGCATCCCGTCAGGCAAACCTTCGCGAGTCGCCGTGTTGATAAACAGCAGTTCCTTCGTTAGATCGGCAGCGATCTTCAACCCCCTAACCGGATCGGGCAAATGGTAGAAAATGCCATGAAAGATCGTCAGGTCGAAAGGTCGGAGGCGACGACTTGGAAGGCTATAAAGATCGCAGACCTCAAAGCTAATCCGATCGGATGGCAGCATGCGATTGGCTACGAGAAACCTGGCCTGGTTAATCCAATGCTGGCGGACATCAAATCCCAGGCAATCTCCTGCGCCTTGATCCTTGGCACAAAACAACCAGCCACCGCAATTGCAGCCGCAGTCAAGAACGGATCTGCCTCCCAGTCCCGTTGGATAGAGCGACTTCAGCAGACGCGTGAAGAAGGCAACGGGGCTATGAAACTTAACATTTCCAAAGGAACTCGGATAGTGCACGTCCTTAGCTTCGAGAAAGACTCGGGTGCTGATCTCCGGCGTCAACTCTACGTCGAGATGCCATGGCCCCAGACGAACAATCTCGGAGCGCAGTCGCTCCGTCTCTGAGTTGACATCGATAGGAGATCCAGCCGCACCGGGTTTCTCAGTTTGACCTGGGCCAGAGTTCATATTCTCAGAGTCTCCGCTGTAATATCGGTCGAGTCGTAGTCCGAGACCAAGGCTCCAACTGGCGAGCGAGAACAGATTTTGCGTCTTGCTGTCGGAGAGTTAGGCCTGACCTTTCAGTTTTTCCCTCAGGTTCTCCCAAAGTGGCAGTTCGCGGGTCAGGCCATCTGAGTCGAGGCAGCATACCTTGACCGCACCGCATAAGAGTTCCTCGGGTGCGACAGGTTGTGAGAGGTCAATGCGGAATCCGCAATCGCCCTGCTGACGCGCTTCAACGGCCTTTACCCTCCCTACTTCCCGTTCGTCTCTTAAGACTCGGACGATCAGCGACTCCTCGTAGCCGTCCTGACGGGCCCAACCCATGATCGTGCCTGGCGCGCGGAAGTTGTCGACAAATCCGCAAATATACGGCAGGCGTGAGGCCGCAATCCGAATTCGTCCCCAGCTGGCGACGTTGAGTCCATGCAGCCAAAAGACGGTCCGAATGGATTTGAAGCCCTTCAACTCGAGGGCTGGCCGCAAAGCCCTCGGTCCCCCCGGCAGCCACGCCAGCCCGTCGATGCCCGACATGACATGGGTTGTACTTTCGACGATCAGTGTGATGCAGTGCTCAGGAATCAAGTCACTGCTCGCCGTGTCGATGAGAAGAAGCTCTTTTGTCTTATCGCAGATCTCGAGCAGTGCCCCGATTGGATCGGCGAGATGATAGAGGACGCCTTTGAAAAGGATAATGTCGCTGGATGATGCCCCGTCGCGAAGAAACTCGCGAATATCAGCATTCACAAACTGGACCGCTTCACCCGCAGTCTGGTATTTGATCGACTTGATCCATTCCGCTTGATCGATCCAATGACGGCGGACGTCCACTCCGATCGCACGGCGGGCACCCATCTGGTGAGCGAGAAAACAGTAGCCACCCGCGTTGCAGCCGATATCGAGAAAGTCCTTTCCGGCAAAACCCGAAGGGTAGTACTCCCGCAGCAAGGGTTCGATATCGGTTGGGTCGATCGTTTCAACATGGCGCAGATCGAGGTTCGGATCGTCAGGGTCGTTGAGACTGGCGGTCGTGACTCCGGGCGATATCTCGAAGTCGAAGTGCCAGGGGCTGAGTTCCTTCGCTCGCCGAAGAATATCAGATGTTTCACTCATCGTGCGCCCCACCATCGTTGGGAGGTTTTCGACCCCGGAGGCACAAGTGTAATCCAAGTTGATTGGAGGAAAGCAAAGATAATGGGGCATATTGCTTGCCGATGAGCAACGCACGTTCTAACTTGCGCGCGGGCTTTTCGTAGAAGGCGGTGCCGTCGAGGTCCGCGGCCGCAACCCCCGCCTCGCGTAGGCAGTAAGCGATGGCGCGCTCGGGGAATTGCGTGTCATGCTTTCGCCGACTGAACCTTTCTTCTTCGGCAGCCGCCAGAGGCAAGCCGTCTCGCACGAGGCACGCCGCCGCATCATGATAATTGTAGGAAAGACCAAGAATAATCCCAGAATGGGCTCCGCCATGCGACAGAGCGCTTCCGGCGCCTGGAATCATCGATAAAGTCCGTGTGGGTTAGTCTTGCTTCGGTCGCTTTCGATCCACCGCGTTGTACTAGGCAGAACGGGTGGCGGAGGCGGAACGTGCGACAGCAACACCGCAACAGCGTGTGCCTCCCTTTCGCCGGGTTTGACTTTGTCCTCCAACATTCCCTGGAGACTGAGTTAGATGCGGATAGTTTATCCGGTCTGCGCTTAGCTCACAAGGCACTGGAAGCGGCATTGTCTGGCATGAAACTTCTGGCGCCTATAATAATGCGTGCTTAAGGCTGCTCCAAAAGTTTGGGCCAAATGGCGAGCTCACAAGCATTCCCGGCAAGTTGGATGGCATGTACCTTGATGCGATTTGATCGGAGGAGCGCCATGGTGATCGGCTCAGATAGCGTCAGGCTGAAGCCGCAATTACCGGCGGGCTGCAATCGTTTTTGTCCCGTTCGAGTAGTTCCGATCAGTGTCCCATCCAGAAGCGCTCTTATCTCCAGAGTGCCTTCGCTGCCGGGTTGACGAGCCCACCCACCCAGGACATTGGGCGATTTGAACAGGTCAACGTAGCCGCTTACTCGCAGGAGGCTCGCGGTCGCCAACGGAAGGCTGTGGACTTCGCCGAGATCGTCAACTGCATACACTTTAACGGCGCCGGAAAGTATGTTTTCCGACGTGATCGGCTGGGAGAGTTCTACGCTAAAACCAAGGTTCCCGGCTGACAGCGATCGCTTAAATCCCGTATGAGTGGTCCCGATTAGCGTCTCCCCGAGTAAGACTCTGACTTCCAGAACGTTATCATTACTTTCTTGCTGGGCCCATCCGCTCAGGACATCCGGGGAAGGGAAGGAATCGACGCAACCGCTGACCGGTAGTAGCTGCGAAGTCAGTATTGGCAGCTCGTGGAGTTCGCCATCAACATCAACTGCACACACTTTGAACGCGCTAGACCGCATCTCTTTCAATGTCATCCGGCGCATCAGCGTTACTGTGAAGCTGCCCTTCCCTGCCGGTCCCCGCTCCTCTTCCGTCCGCCCACTCCCGATCAGTGTCCCGTCCAAAAGAATTCTAAGATCTAGCGGCTTCTCGCTGTCTGCTTGCTTCGCCCACCCGCCCAGGATATTGGGCGATCTGAAAAACTCGACTGCACCGGCTATGTGCAGCTGCCGTGAGGCCACAACGCGGAAGCGTCCTTGATGCGCTTTCGTAATTCCGTGGAGCCAGTACCTCACGCCGAAGGACTTGAAACCCTTAAACTCCAAAATGGGACGGATTGCCGCAGGTCCGCCGGGCAACCACGCCAAACCGTCGACTCCCGACATCACGTGGGTTGTGCTCTCAGCGATCGGTGCTATGCAGTGTTCGGGGATAATGTCAGAGCTAGCGGTGTCCACCAGTAGAACTTCTCGAGTTCTGTCACACAGATCCAATAGGGTACCGATTGGGTCAACCAGATGATAGAAAACACCTTTGAAAATAACGATATCAAACTGCCGCTCCTGACCCGCCAGGAACCGCCGGACGTCACCGACCTCAAAATTTACTGCGGATCCGGCATTCGGATATTTGATTGACTTGATCCATTCTGCCTGGGTGATCCAATGTTGTCGCACATCGATTCCGGTGGCGCTGCGAGCCCCTAGTTCATGGGCCACAAAGCAGTAACCACCCGAGTTGCAGCCGACGTCCAGCACATCCTTTCCCGAAAAGCCGTTGGGGTAATAATCCCTTAGAACCGGGAGGATCTCGGACGGATCGATGGACTCTACCTGTCGCCTATTCGGGTCCGGATCCGTTGGATCATTAAAACTTGCAGTTTTCACACCCGGAAGGATCTCGAAGTCGAAGTGCCAGGGGCTAAGTTCTTTTGCGCGCCGTAGAATCTCAGACCTGTCGACCACCCCTGCCTCCCGCGGACATCCAGGTTACCTATCCTATCAAGGCTTGGACCCCGCGTTCCCGACGGCAGCTCGTGAATATCGATCGTCATAGGTATAGCCATAAGCGCGCATTTCCTCGTCACAAAGGCGACGGAACGTGACAATCCGGTCCGGAGTCCAACCGGTGTCCTCGATTTTGCTGACGATTTGGCCGGTGGGGTCCGTTACCTCCGGACGATGCTGCCGCAGATGGTCGCTCAGGGCCCTGATTTCGTCCTCAGGAAGCGCGAGAAGCTCTCCCACCGCTCGCGCAGAGGCATCCGGATTTCGAAGCAGCTCTACTTGTTCCAGTTCGAGAAACTTGCCTGGGATCTCACCGCGCACGGCACGCCAGCCTGACATCGTGGCTGCCCAATCCGCCGCGTCGTACTCGAAACCGGCCTCACGAAATTTGCGCAGGCGTGACATGACGTTTTCGATCCCGCGACGCTTCATAAAGATAAAACGCGCCAGCGGCCAAATTGAAGCCAAGACAGGTGCCGACAATACCATTCGCGTGGTTGGCGTCTTGTCAGCCCAATAGGGAGTCCTATACCCGGAGACCAGCCGGCACAGCAACTGTTGAACCGCCTCCTGGATCGTGGCCTTGTTTATCATCTCCAGATGGTAAAAGTGAGGATTAGGGATGTGACTTCGTTTTGTCTGGAAGTGCTCGTCCACGGCCTCTTGTACCGCGGCGGCTACATCAAGTACATGGCCTTCAAAAAATCCGCGATAGCGGGTAACCAGAGTGAGGCTTTGAAAGATCGCGCTGGTCCCGGATCGCGGAGCACCGATCACGAAAACGGGCCGGTCCTCGGAATGCTCGTTCCGAATTCCAGAATCCGACCAGAGCTCGGCAGCGGCTTCCTCCTGAAAATGTCGGGCGACCACCCTGCGCCCATTGGCTCGCCGCTCGGGCAGTCCGATCCAATCGCCAGCATCCTGGCGCTTGACCTCAACTTGCAGTAAATCTTGCTGGCTGACGTCGATCCGGCCCTCCAGGGGCACGACAAATCCGTTGCGTCCATCGCCAATCCTGTGGGAGAGCAAATCGGGGCGCGCTCTGTCGGCGAGAGACAGCCCAAGAACGTGGTCCCCGATGCGCACACGCACATGAAGCCGGTGTGACGGCTCCCCCGTATCACACGCCCATCCAATGACGCGGCCTTCATTGAGCGCATTGACTCGAAGAGAATCGACAAAACCTCTAATCATCGTCGTGGTTTCCCCGGGGCCGATTGTATGGGAAGACCTGAATGGTCTCGACCTGTGGTGTGGGATAGGCTCCAGCGTTGCCACCTGGTCGCCGCCCGCGACGGGCCACCCCAGCACCGCCTGCCGTGACAATTAATCCACTCAGCGGCGAACCGTTTTCATCCTCAGTCATCGCCGCGCTCCACAAGGGAGGGGCTTCGGAGCACGCACTTTTCTGCCCAAGGGGCTTCCCAAAGCTTCCGCGTGGCCGGTGGGGGCAGAGGCCCTTCAAAGCACAAAGAGCGATGTAAGTCCACCGCCTCTTCCACAGTGAGAATGTCGGGAATGCCGGCTGCGAGCCTCGCCCAAAGGGCCGGTTCCTTCAGGCAGCGTTCCATCGTATCGGCCAGTGACTCTGAGTCGCCCGCAGCGAATTGCAGGCCATCCACATTGTGCCGGACCTTCTCGGCCATGCCACCGATGTCGCCGGTGAGCACCGGGCGGCGCGCCATGAACGCCTCCTGGATCACCAGCGGTGAGTTCTCCCACCAGATCGATGGCACCAGGCACCAGTCCACCATCGCTGCTAGGCGCGGGAACTCGTAATTGAAATAGCTGCCGAAAAACCTAATCTGGCGATACTGTTCCATGGCCGCCTTGAATTTCTGCTGCAGTTTTTCGGAGGCGAACGTGAGATTGGCGCCGTGGATCCGCACTTCAAAATCTTCCACGCCGCGCTTCACCAGCGATTCGACTGCGTCGATAATGACGCCGATGCCTTTGCTATCGATCAGTTGGCCGAAGAATCCGAACCGATTGTGGGCCTCGGTAGCGGCCGGGACTCCGGCGGGGCGTCGCCCTTCGGACGTTCGCCCGTAGTCGATCAATACAATCATGTTCTCCGGTATGCCCCAGGCGATGTAACGCTCACGCAAAAACTGGCTGGGTGCTACGAAGCGATCCACGTGTGTGAAATGCCCCCGAAACCACCGATCGCGCAGGAAGAAGTCGCTCGGCGACCGCGTAGGGAAGCAGAGCGCGCAACGCGAGGGAGACGACTTATCGCAGAGACCCTGATGGTTCGTCCGCACCATGTGCCCGTAGGCATTGCAGATGGGGACAAACTCGTGAAGCGTGAAAATGATGCGGGCCTCGGGACAGGCTACCCGCGCGGCGCGCAGCATCTCGATGCCAACGTAAATCGTGTGGTTGACATGAATGATGTCCGGCCGCAATTCGCGGAGGAAGTCGATGACACTACTCCATCCTGCCTTGTGCCAGAGAGAGTTTCCCGGGTAGGAACCGGCCTCATGCAAGGCTGTGTTGCTCTGCCAGAAGCCATCGAAGCCGCGCACGGCCATCAAGAATTCATTCGGCCGCGCGTCGTAGGAAAAGATGTGAGTCTGAGGCTTGATGAGTTGGGGCAGAGCAGAATTTTCGACGGCCGCAAGAAAATACGGTTCATAGTCAGGGCGGGCCTCGAAACCTTTGAACAACTCATAGGCGGCCTGTTGCGCACCTCCCCGAACGAGCTCAGGATGATAATGCGCTATCGAAATCAATCGCTTCCGTGTCAATTTGATCCCCGCTCATGGTGCATCGGAGGCAAAGCCAAAGGTCTCAGTTGCTGGTGCTGGCTCGCGAATTCTCGATCGTCGAGCGCCACGTCTCGTTGAAAAAAACTTGGTCCATCAACGAAACGGCCCACTCCCGCGGCGGGCGTGGAAATGCAGCCCCAGACTCAAGACAATAGAAGAGCATGCTTGGACTAACCGCGATACGCCCCCCCGCACCACGTGCTCGCAAACAATAATCGCTGTCCCGATATTCGTCGGAGAGATAGCGTTCGTCGAATCCCCCGAGATCAAGAAAGGAACCGCGCTGCACCAGCATGGCGCCTGCAGTTACTGCATCGACGTTCAACAGAGCATCGCCCGAGAGTTGACCGACGGGCATTCCCTTCTGTACTTCGTCATTACACCATAACGCGTCGGCGCAGCCGGCAAGCTTGAAAGAGCGGCCGATATGTTGAATCGAATTGTCTTCGGTCAAAAGTTGCGCACCGACGACATCCTTCTCACCGACTTGCAAGGCGACGTGCAGCGCTCGCTCCAAGCAATCGCGATCACCGGGTATCACGCCCTCATTGAGAAACAGCAACGTCTTCCCCCCGGCAATCTGCGCCGCCGCGTTGTTTGCTTTGGCAAATCCAAGATGGTTCGAAGCCGAAACGGAAACAACATTCAGCCCGTACAAAACATGCGCGCTGTCAGCCATGGCATGGAAGGCGGATGCCATTTCCGGTTGGTGGCAGACGCATATGAATTCTACGTCGCTGATGCTGGACACCTCCGCAAGTAGCGCGGCCTGGCGAAGCATCGACTCAATTCGCTGGTAAACGATGACAATGCTGAGACGCGGCGCCCTTAGCCGCTTGCCGTGTACGACAGGAGCCGCAACTTTGGCGCTGGCTATCACCTCTGCATTCAGACGGCGCAAGATAGGCCCTATGGTCTTGCCGAGGTGGATAGGAGAACTGGGCAACCGAGTGGGCCAGCCGACCGCATCCAGAACTCGCCCACGCATCTCTTCGGGCGGCACCACGTGCGCAGCCACGGCAATTTCAGAGTCAAGACCGCTGGCAAACTCGGCTCTGATATGCCCCCCGAGATGAGGAAGGCGATTCGCGAGGCCTTCGAAAAGAACCCAAAGTCCGTAATCGTAGTTCCGCTCGTCTTTCGGCTTCTTCTCGATCACATCATTTCGATAACAGCGGAGCACTTGTTGACCGAGCGGAATTGGATCGCCGACGTAGGGAGCGAAAGCTAGGCTCTGAATGCTATCGCCCCGATTGTCAATCCAGCCAACAATCAGGCCGGTGCCTGCGCTGGTCACATATAAACGGTCGAAGTGACAGACCCTGGCAGAAACAACCTTGTTGGCCTCGGCGACTTCACGTGCCGGTCCAGGATTGCAAGAGAGCCTGCCTTCGGCCCGGCCCTTCTTCTGGAAATGAGCGAGCCCGGACTCTACCTCCCCACTCTTGACGGCGGCAGCGACGTCCGGGTATCTCAGTAGGTACCACTGCTCGTCAAAATAGCTCATTTCCCTTCCCTAAACTGGCATTTTTTAGGGCCTCCGGAGCACGAGAGACCATAGCTCGACCCGCGCCGATGGGCAGCAACCGATCTACGCCGTTCACGGCTTTGCAACCGCACTGTGCGGCATTGGGACTGGAGCCGAATTCTCTGGGACGGTTCCATAAAGGCTCGCCCTTCGCGAAGCACTCATAACATCGCGCGGAAGCTCAAGCGACTGCTTACGAATTCCCCGATAGCCGTATGGATCAAATCCCGAGTTTCGCAAGATTCCGCTGTGTCGATGATCCGTTCCAGGGTGAACATTGGATAGCCCATACATTGTCCCGGGCCATCATTTCGATCGCGATCCGCAATCTCACCCCCTCGAGCGCGGACAGTGCGCACTTCATGCTATACCAGGAAAGATCGAATGGAAACAGCGTCGATGACCCTCGAAACCACTTTTGACGTAGTGTTCCAGACCGTCGTCCCTGTCGTCATGCGCTAGCTTGTACTGCCACCCATGACCGATGATCGAATCCAGCTCTGCGTTCCTCGATTGCGGTTCCGATACTCTCGAAAGCCGAATGTCCCAAGCCCCGAATCTGCTCGTTGGTCGATGTCGTTCTCGCGACAGCCGGAGAAATTTGCGACTCACCGATCGCGACAAAGCGCCCTGAAGGCGCCGAAGGTCGCTTATTGGTGAGACTCCCTGGCATTAAGATTTGGGACTTCCTGGAGTCTCCGCCAATCCGACCTGGACGAATGGATGCGTTTGAAGGTAATCTCACCCTTAAAGCCAAAACTGTCAACAGGAACGGACTTCCCTGGTCACGTGGCGGCAAGCGGACGCGCCTGTGAAGCACCCGAGTGGGCGCGTCGGGACGGGGGCACAATACCAAGAGGCAGCCGGCGCTTGCAGCCGAAAGAACGGGCAGGGGCCGAAATTCAGCGCAGTAGGACACGATGCCGGATTATGGTGGATGGTGTAATTGGTCGCTACATCGCGGGCAAATTGTCAGAGCGCTCTCGACACGTGGTTCGTGCTTATGGTGTGCGAATGGGATGGTTTTTCGGCTCCCCCCGAAGACTATATGTCGAAAAGCATTTAGTCGGCTCGTTCGCCTTTGCGTAAAGCGCGTAAAAAGCAAAATATCCTTAGTATGCTCCACAGAGATTCGCCTCTCAATTTGGCTTTCAGGAGGGCCGCGGTGACCGAGGCGCGAACAATGGTTTATGGATACGGCTGCACAGAAATCCTGAGCACCAGCTTCCTGAGCGCCGGTGCTGACGACCTGGGGCAAAGCGCCATCTTCTTCAGTGAGGAAGGTATCGCTTATGACACATCGGGCTCTCCGCTTGCCTTCAGCTTTCTTTCGCTCTCCCAGCCCGAAGTGCGGGAACGCTACGGAGACGATGCTCAAGACATCTTTCGGAAGAGAAAGGCCAAAGCGCGGCGACTGGAAGGCGCTCCCTACATTCCGGCCTTGATCCCCGGTTACTGGAATCACTATCACTTCCTGATCGACTGCTTGCCCCGCGTTTTACTCTCGCTCGTGCCAGGAGGAGCCTCTTCGCGAATTTTGATAACACAGGCTCAGCGTCATGCTCTCGAACGCTTTTGCCCAGGCTATCTGAACGCCATTACCCACACATTCGAGATCAGTTCACGCGTCGATATCAGTAGCGGAGAGTTACTTTACCTTCCCCAAGCAATAATTCCCCGTGGCGCGAATCGCTTCCTCCGCGAGGCCATGAGCGAATTCCGCCGGGTTGCAAAGCGCCTGGCGCGGCCTGGAGTACACAGAAGGATCTACATTTCGCGAAGCTTGGCGGGTGCCCGATCGGTTGTCAATGAGCCTGAAGTTATCGACTGCTTAAGCAAGTTTGGTTTTGAAGTTCTCCACCTGGAATGCCTGGCAATCGAGCAGCAGATCCAGGCTTTCAGCGAAGCCGAGATCGTGGTTGGTCCCCACGGCGCCGGTTTCGCGAACATGGTATTTGCCGAGCCTGGGATCACCTTGCTTGAATTCCTCCCGGAGAGCGCGTTATACAAGGCTCCCCTATTCGCAGAACTTACGGCCTTCGCAGGCTGCACAAATGTGGTCATGCGATGCAAAGACGCGCCCAATGCAAAACATCCGCACCGTCGCGGGAACGTCAATATGTCAGTCAATTGTTCGGATCTGCTGGACCTGCTGGCCTTCTACACGCGACGACGGCCGCAGAGCACGAGTGCAAGGCCCCGCGTGCTCGACCTGCATATGCACGGCGGAGTTGCGGAGCGCGCAATGCAATATCTCACCGCACGGCATATTGCGGAGAAGTCCGAGGGCTGCGCCCTTTCCGGAGTAGTGCTGCCCGAGTGGGGCATTGAGAACGTTGTGATCGAGGGCGAGCCGGATGATAGCGGCATTGGTGTTGTCGGAGAATGGGTTAACGTAGACGGAATCGCAACGACCCTGCGCGCCGGATTCAAAGATCGCATTGGACTGCGCACGCAGGCGCGTTGGCTGTCCAACTTTCCTGATGTGGAAGTAAGCAGGAGCTTGCTTCCTGCTAACGACAAGGACGTTTCTGGCTTTCAGACTGAGTACCTGGTCGCTCATATCGAACTCCCGGTCGATGGCGATGCAAACCGCGTGTTGCTGCCCATCGATTTCTACGAAGAACTTGCACAGAGCACCGGCTTGCGCCTCGTATTTCTCGGTGAATTGGATTCCAGTGCCTATTGCCGCGCGCTGCGGGAGCGCTTTCCTGACGCGGTCTTCCAATATGCGAGCCCCACGCAGATCTTTCATACGCTCCGTCACTCGGTCAATCTCGTTCCCGCTGTGACTTCCTTCTCCTGGCTCGCGGCCTGGCTTTCGCGCGCAGATAGAATCTTGCTGGCGGTCGATGGCTTTCTGCATCCGGTTCAGAATCCGATGATTGAGCTGCTACCCGAGAACGACTCTCGGTATGACTTCTATTTGTTCCCAATTAACTATGCCGCGTCAGCGAACGGCTTTGATCAAGCTCATGCTGCTCTTCGGAATCGCTGGCGAAGGCTGGCGCGAAGTGAAATCGCGTGTCTGCGCACGAGGCACCGGCCGAAACGGTTCGAGAACTTCGCTCCGCACTTCGACGAAGACTTCTACCTGCGGAGGTACAGGGACGTGGCTGCGGCGATTGCGGCGGGCCGGTTCCAAGACGGGTTAGAGCATTACAGGCGTTGCGGCTTCCACGAAGGCAGATGCGGCTTTTCTTTTGATACCCAGTGGTACAGCGTCAATTACCCGCAGGCGGCGGTGGATGTGGGGGAAGGCTTGTATGTCGACCTACGGCATCACTTCGTTGAAACCGGCTGTCTTTGCGGGTACAAGACGCGACCCAGCGATTCCGGCGCCAGCCTCGCCCTGCACTGACCCCAGGAGCTTGCATGAGCCTCACAAAAGGTTCCAGACCAGGTGGCTCTCTCGCCTGCCCCATCATCTTTGTACAATCGCAGGGTGGGCTCGCCAACAGGATGATTCAATATATGGCAGCCTGTCGCATTGCATCAGAAGTGCCGGGATGCGCGATAGCCGGGTGCGAACTGGACGAGTGGGGCATTAGAAGCCAATCCTATCCACAACTCCAGACGCCCGACCTGGTTCTCTCCGACAATCAGATTGATGTTCCGCACGTTGTCACCGCCTTGTCATCCGGAGATGCCAACGTCGTGCATCTAAACGGGTACGCACAATGGATGTCCAACTTTCCTGATCTTGACACGTGCAGGTCTCTCTTTCCCGAGGACAAAGCGACGTATCCAGGCTTTGGACCCGATTATCTTGTGTGTAACATCCGAGGCAGCGAGATACTGGATGCGCGCCATCGGGATTATGTGCTGCTTCCGGTCGATTTTTACGAGCACCTCGCCGCTACTACCGGACTGCAGCCGGTCTTTATGGGGCAAATCGAAGAAAATGCCTATTGCAAGGCACTTCGATCTCGATTTCCACAGGCAATCTTCCAAAGTACCCGCGGAGCCTTGGCTGATTTCCAAACCTTTCGCAACGCTCATAATTTGGTTCCATCGGTCAGCACGTTTTCATGGCTGGCGGCGTGGCTCTCTCACGCTGCGACTATTTTTTTGGCCGTTGACGGACTCTTCCACCCACTGCAATCGCCACGTATCGATCTACTGCCCTTCCGGGATCCGCGTTATCGGTTCTATTTATTTCCAATCAACTATGCGGTCCCTGTCCAAGAGTTCGCACGTGCTCATCGCGCCGTAAGCGGAAATTGGCGGTACATGCGTTCCCAGGCCGTGGCTGCACTCAGATCCCTTACGCCGAAGCGGCCACGGCGTCTTGTGTCGTACTTGAAGCATTTTGACGAACTGTTCTATCTTCAGGCCCATCCCGACGTCGCGAGAGACGTCGAAGCGGGCAACCTAAGCGCTGGCAGAGATCACTACATCGCGAACGGATTTGCGGAGCGCAGGATCTGCTTCGAATTCGACGAGAATTGGTACGCCGCCGAATATCCGCTGGCTGCGCTTGAAGTTGGGCGGGGAAACTGGGAGGACTTGCGCCACCACTTTGTGGAAACCGGTGCGACCCGGGGTTATAAGCCCGCACCAGTCCCCAGGCGAACAACCCGCTGGCCTCTTCGTCCGGGGCCTTTTCTGCGGCTTTTCGATGAGGATTTCTACCTTCGAACCTATCCCGAGGTGGCGCGGGCGGTGCAAGTAAATCGATTCAGCAGCCTCTATCATTTTGTCAATCACGGCTTTAAGGAAGGGCGCATCTGTTTTCCATTTGACGAGGTATGGTATGCCACCCAGTATCCTAGCGCCGTGTCTGAAGTCGCGCAGGGACACTATATTGACCTGCGCCACCACTTTGTGGAAACGGGATTCTATCGCGGACACGAGCCGTTAGAGCCCCAAACGAAAGATCGGCAGAGCGGATGACGGGCAGCTAGTCCACGTGCCGCAACTTTGAGGGCTATTGAAGATCAACACTCTGGATATGTGATGCGCCTGAAGCGGCTCCCCCTCTCACCTCAATCGTTACGTCCTTTTGGTCGCGTCCAGTCACGAACTTCACGTGGATCTCAAGTGGACCTCGAGGAGTTGACACGGTGAGTTTTGCTGGATGCCCTGGGCTTTCTTCGAGGAGCATCATGCATGGTTGATCCACCGATACTGTAAGGCCATCCCGGATGGTGAGTTGGCCCGGCGAATAGAAGATACTCTCGGAAATACCCAATTGCATCTGTCGGACCGCCTGTATGCTCGTCGTATTTGCAAGGATCCGAAAAGGTAACTTAGTCGCATAACTAGCAAGAGCGGCCGAGTCAATGTTAGGCACTACCGCGTATGCGTAAGTGGCGTTGACCGGGCGCGAACCTGAGCTCATCCACAGTGTGAAGATGTCCTTGGTTACCGGTGTGTTTGATTGGAGCGCATTGATCTGCCCCCAGTTTCCCGTATGCGTCCCGGAAGACACATAGACCGCGGTCTTCTGCGGGAATACGTAACCAATGCCGTCGTGCAGCACCCAGGTCACCCCGCTTAACATTTTTTCACCCGCCGGAAGCGGATTGCCGTCAACCAAGATATCTCCCTGGTGAAGAGTCTGGTTCAATGTGGTGTTCATTGCCGGGCTGTCTGTCGACGAGATTCCTGCTCCCAGCGCGACATATTCGCGATCGAAAAAGAACCAGGACTTGTGCGCATGCAGTGAAGGCGCCGCTGGCAAATCTACTTGTACCGCCGCCGCACCGTACATTCCGTCGGACACTCCTCCACTAAACCAATTCTTTTGATCCACATGGGATAGGAACTCCGGAACTTCATCAGGACAAGTAACTCCAGGTAGGTGCGCCCAATTCCAGGCGGGGAAAATATCCAGATACTCGTCTCCTCGCCTAGCAATATAGTTCGTGCCAAATGGGATCCAATAGCCCTTGAGATTTTCATTATTCACTTTTTCGGTTCCATATGTCCGATTGGAGGCCATTT
>Ga0207155_1158_pt1 | contig 15334 bp, 16 predicted proteins | sample Alteio_BWMinHeat_26_FD_153515 | JGI IMG/M metagenome (GOLD analysis project Ga0207155, IMG submission 153515) | Enriched cells from forest soil in Barre Woods Harvard Forest LTER site, Petersham, Massachusetts, United States -... | ecosystem: Environmental > Terrestrial > Soil > Temperate forest >... | reverse complement strand
CCACAAAGAGCCACAGGCCTCTTGAATCTCCCAGGTGATTTTTAAAATCACCTTTTAAATTCATCTTGAGGTCAAATCGCTTCTCAATAGATTTATTTTTTTGTGGCGACATCGAATCATTTCGCTCTAGAAAATCATTGGCTAAGGGAACTTTGAAGTAGTGGGCCACGGACTCAGCGATGGAATAGGCATGATCTCGGGCGCCATGAGTTTTAGCTGGCATTGGAATCACTCCATGAATGGGCAAAAGACATTGGTAGGAAATCTTCTTTGCCAGCTCTTGGCTGAGGACTTGAAACAAGGAGCTGTTTTCTGGATTCTTCCCTGCCCTCACAAGGTCATGGACGGGGGAAACATAGTGAAGCAAAGAAAAAATAGGAAGATCCCTTTCCTGGCGAAAAATCAAATCCTGTTGTGTAAATAAAGTTAAACAAGAGGAGCATACAGTGGTTTTGTGCCAGAGAAGACAGTTACAAAGCAAGCAGGTGTCAAAAAAAACATTCATTGCATGAAAGCATCAATGCAAAAGAAGGGCGCGCTTCAGCTCAAGGTTATTTTGATTTGATCAGGGAATGTCCGGTCATCTCGGACGGTTTCGGCCATTTGAAGAGATCTAATATAGTTGGAGCAATATCAGCTAAAACCCCATTCTCTAGTTTTATGTTTTCTGCTCCACGTGGCGAGACCCAGATAAGAGGAACAGGATTTGTTGTATGGGCCGTGTGAGGAGCCTTTGTTTTAGGGTCAACCATACATTCTGAGTTGCCATGATCAGCGGTAATCAAAAGGTCATAGCCCCTTTTTTTCGCTTCATTATAAACGCGACCAATGCATTCATCTAATACTTCAACGGCTTTAATGGCAGCGGGTTCAACACCGGTGTGCCCTACCATGTCACTATTGGCATAGTTTAGAACTATAAGACGATAATCATTTGATTCCATTTTTTTTATAAGTTCGTCGGTCAAAGCGTAGGCCGACATTTCAGGCTTCTCATCGTAGGTACGAACTTCTTTAGGTGAAGGCACTAAAGATCGATCTTCCCCGGCATAAACTTTTTCTTCACCCCCATTAAAAAAATAAGTCACATGGGCATATTTTTCGGTTTCTGCAATTCTAAGCTGCCTGTCACCGTGTTCAGCAACAAGCTCCCCTAAAATTTTATTGTGACTTTCTGGTTTGAATAAAACTGGAAACGGGAACTTTTCATCATAGCGAGTAAAGGTGACATAATCTTTAGGATTAATTTTTATTGGGGTTTGGAATTCTTTAAAGTCAGGAAGACAGAGGGCCGTTGAAATTTCGCGAGCACGATCGGCTCTAAAATTAAAGAAGATCGCGGCATCGCCGTTTTTAATACGCCCGCCACCCACAATTTGACGGGGTTTTATAAATTCGTCATTTTCATTTTCTTTGTAGGCTGATTCTACTGCTGCGTTTGCAGAAGGATATTTGTGAGGATCATCTTGGGTAAGTGATTTGTAGGCGACTTCTACACGGTCCCACCGTTTATCGCGGTCCATAATATAGAAACGACCAATGACTGTGGAGATGTGACCGACACCAGTTTCTTTAATTACTTTTTCTAAATTTGAAATAAATTTAAGAGCACTTTGTGGAGGAGTATCACGACCATCCGTAATGGCATGAATATAAATTGGTCTTACACACTGGGCGCGCTTTGCAGCTTTTAAAAGGGCGAAAAGATGATCTTCATGGGAATGAACGCCACCATCACTGAGAAGACCTAAGAGATGAATGGCTCCATTTTTCTCTGAAAAAAGTCTTTTTATATCTGGCAGAGTTTCAAAACCCTTTTCTTCGGCAAAATCGCTAATTTTTGTCAGCTCTTGTTTGATCACACGGCCACTACCCATATTAAGATGACCTACTTCGCTGTTCCCCATGACTCCCGGAGGAAGACCAACCGCCCGGCCTGAGGTTTCTAGAAGAGAATGGGGGCACGTTGCCATCAAATGATCTATATTTGGTTTCTTTGCTAAGTAAATCGCATTGTGTTCATGAACTTCGCTAAAACCATAGCCATCAAGAATCATTAAGAGAACTTTTGCACTCACAAAATGGCCCCTCTAATAAATTTCTTTTTTAAACCTTGTTTCGCAAGATTCCGCTCCACAATTGATCTCCCGCTCTGGGCCGAGACTAGGAATTTAAATTTTTGAGCTGCAAAAGTTTTAAGGCCTAAATTGTAGGCAACTTGTAGAGCGTTGTCTTTAGAAAGACCCCGCTTCCCCCTAATGATATAACTTAGATGAGAGGGTAATAAATCCAAGTCCTTTGCAAAACTCCGCAAAGAATAGAACGGATCTTTAGACCTTCTCGAAATGAATTCTGTTTTTATAATTTCTCTATAATCGTATTCCATAGTTGATTGTCGTAGCATGTTTACTATGCTCTGGGCAATATCCCTTTGGCCTTCCTCAGGGTTTCAGTGAACATTGTTCACTGAAATGCTAAGTCTCGGCGGAAGTGAGTAAAACTTCAGAAGCATTGTCGTAGTGACAAATACGGCTATTTTGCAAAAAAGTTAGTCATATTGAAAGGCTGCCAACTCCAATAAAAACACTTTAAAGGCTCCAATTATGGCAGACAGGTTGCACTATTTAGCTTTATGAAAAAGCTCGTCCTATTATCAATGACCCTCAGTTTTGCCATCGGCGCAAGGGCTGATACTACTCAATGCCGAAATTCTATTAGACTGGTGAAATCTGCTAGTATTGCTCTTGGTCGGTCTCAGCAACGCCTTCTTGACTCACCTGTGGGCTCTAAAGATTCTAGCAAACTGCCAGACCTTATCGATGCTCACGAAATCAACGTCAGGAAAACACTCCAAGCTGCAGCTCAAGCCTGTAACCTTCGGTAATAGGAACTATCCAAAAGCCTCAACCTTTTGAGGCAGCATTCGTTTATCTTTCGAAGAGTCTGTTGTGCCTTTCTAAATTGACAAAATTTTGTAAGGAACCCAAGAGCCGTAAGGCCTTGTCTTTTAGAGCGGATCAAGATTCGTTGGCCTTAGGTTTAAGTCGTGAAAATACTTCTCAGACGTCAAAATCATTACAGGTGCAACAGACAGTTTCCTCTAGTAGAATGTCATCTTTTCAATGGAGCTGCGGGTGTTTTCTGGGTTATCTAAATTCATTTTAACTTCTTGTTTGATGTTTGGACCTCAACTTGTTGCAGTCGAAGCCCGCGCCATATTTGGTGGCAAAGAAATATCTGGTCAGAACGAAATTGAGAATTTGATCCAAGCATCGACCTTTAAGATCTTTACGGAGCCTAAAAGATCGTATTGTTCAGCTGTGCTTGTCGATTCGAATAGATTGCTGACTGCGGCCCATTGCTTCGATTTTAAAGAGGGGTCCGCACAAATTTACTTTCCAAATAAAATAGTTGCATCAACTTCGATCGAAATCGGTAAAGATCGAGCAAATGACTACGCGATAATTTCTTTTTCTTCAGATCCGACACTAGAAGGACTCCACCCGATTTCCTTAATATTTAAGAATATAGAAGAACTAAAACAAAACGATAGAATTTTGATAGCAGGCTTTGGCACTTCAAGTACTGATCCCTTTAGTCAGGAAGGTATAGGTGTGCTCCGTTATGCGAACATTTCTTTTCATTTTGTGACCCCTTATTGGATTATATTCAGCCAACAAGATCAAGGGGCCTGTTCCGGTGACAGTGGAGGTCCTGTCTTCATTGTGACTAAGGGAAGACTTAGCCTTATAGGAGTCACCATACAAGCAGGACAAAGCTGGGAGAGTTGTACTGGCTTTTCATATATCTTTCCAGCTTACAAGGTGCTCTAGAAGAACTTATTACCTTGCCCATAAGCCCCCTTAAAGGCACAGACTTTTGGTATTTCAAAAAAATCCCCAGCAGTTTAAGATTCTTTAAGCTCCTTACTATTTTATAATTCCCTCTCCAAAAGTAAGCCCAAAACTCACAAGCTCGAGGTTGAACGGGCATAAAAACTGCATTTAGGCCCTCAAGGGAATAGGGGGATATATGGTTTTATGGGGGCGTAAATTACCTTTTTCAATTTTAACTTTAGTCATATTGACGGCAATTGATGCGCGGGCAATTGTAAATGGCGTATCAGTTCCGGACTCTCAATACCCAGGAGCTATAAAAATACTATTAGGGCAGGGGTTTGATCCTTCAGGAGAAAATGTTAAAATTGAAACGTGTTCAGGTGTGCTGATATCTCCGTCTATTGCTCTTACGGCAGGCCATTGTTTGGTGGGTAATGATCAAAATACAAAAATTGCTCTTTATTCAAACAGGTCCGAACCTTTCGATCATCTCGTTAAAGCAGAAAAATCATATACTGAGCTTTTGCCAGAAGACGTGGCAGAGGAGTTTGTGCCAGAACCCAGCTTACAGCCAGGACAAATCGTGGCTGGCTGCTCTGTTAAAATTAGTCCTGTACCCAAGACCAAGCATCTCGACCTCGGTTTGATAAAGTTTTCTGAAGCTCCTATTCAAAATATTGACCAAATTGATTTCAATTATAGTCCCCTCATTGGCATCATGAACACCATTGAACAAAATTGCGAAACACGGTTCGGTGAAGATTATGGCATCGAGAATACAGCAACATTTCTATCTTCTATAGAAGCTCGCAATTTTCTAGATCGGGGTTTAAAGTACTTAGACCAATGAATATTTTCTATTTTCTCGTTGTTTTAATTTTTGCAGCTTCGGCCCAGGTTCAAGCCAAAGAGAAATTTCTGTGGGGCGTGGCCAATGCCGCCTTCCAAGTGGAGGGTTCTCCTCAAGCTTCAGATTGGTACGATTGGACACACACAGCAGGGAAGATAGCTGATGGAACTGACGCTGATCAGGCGACAGATTTTTGGAATCTCTACGAAAGAGATTTTAAACTCGCAGCTGACCTCGGAGCAAATTCTTTTCGAATGTCTATTGCGTGGGAGCGTATCGAACCCCAACGTGATCAGTGGAACCAAGAAGCTCTAGCGCACTACCAAAAAATTATTGAGAAAATGCGAGGTCATGGCCTTGAACCAATTATAACGCTCCACCATTTTGTTCTCCCCAAGTGGCTGGCTGATGAGGGTGGGCTTTTGTCTTCAGAATTTCCTCAACTTTTTGCTCAATTTGCTCAACACGTTGTTTCAGCATTGAGCAGAGAGCCTGCGGGAGTACGGCTCTGGATTACTTTTAATGAGCCCAATGTTTTAGCAATGAACGGATATGTCAGTGGAGACTGGCCTCCGGGTATAAAGGGAGACATAGGAAAAGCCCTCAAAGCCCAATCACAAATGGCCGAGGCCCATATTCAGGCCCAACGAGAAATTAAAAAGCTTTTGATACCGAGTTTAAAGTTGGGCGTAGCACAACACTGGAGAGTTTTTCAGCCCAAATCAAATTCTTTTTTAGATCGAAAAGTAAACCAGTTTTTAGATTTTTCTTTTAACCGTTATTTTATCAACATCTTGAATGCAGGGAGTCCCTGCTCTAAATTCTTTAGCTTCTTTTGCCCAGCCTCTTCTCTGAAGCCCGGAGAGAGGGTTTTAGATTTTATTGGAATTAATTATTATGGCCGAACAATTGCTTCCTTCACCGGGCCTCCTAGTTTTTACAAAACCGAAGAAGGACCAGGACCTAAAAGCGACATTGGTTGGGAGATCTATCCCTCTGGGATCTACGCTACCCTTAAAGATGTTGCGCGCTACAACTTGCCCATTTTAATTACTGAAAACGGCATCGCCGATCACGGCGACAATCTTAGCGATAAACTGCGAGGAGTTTTTTTAAAAGATCATATCAACTACATGATTGAAGCCAAAAATGAGGAAATTGATGTCATGGGCTACCTTCATTGGTCTTTAACTGACAACTTTGAATGGACAAGGGGGAAGGCGCCCCGTTTTGGTCTCGTCGAAATAGATTATAAAACACAAACCAGATTACCAAGAAACTCGTTTAAAACATATCAAGGTATTATTGCGGCTCACTCGTTGTGATATTTAATCCCTTTAAGAATTGTCATGGCTCGATAAGTCTGCTCACAAATGACAGCCAAGGCCATATGATGATTTAACGTAAATGCAGATAATGAAAGTTTAAGATTTGCACGTCCCAAGACATCTTCTTCAAGGCCATAGGCGCCCCCAATTATAACAATAATTCTCTTCTTTCCAGCGTTAAGGATTTTTTCAAAGGTTTGAGCAAACTCTTTTGAATTAAATTCGCGGCCCCCTTCATCACAAGCAACGAGATAATCATCGGTCTTAAGCAACTTCAGTATGGCCATACCTTCTTCAGATTTTTTTTGATCTGATTTAAGGACAATGACTTCTACGGGAAACCAATATGATATTTTCTTTTTATAATCTTCAACAACACCAGTTAACCACGGAGGAAGTTGGCGTGAAACGCTAACAAAGACTAACTTCAAGGTCGGGAGCTCCGCCCCTCATCTTTGGTAGCTTTTTTTGCCTGCTGAGTTTTAAGTTCTTTGATCTCATTTTGAAATTGGGGGCACTTGCGCCATAGATCTTCGATTTTATATTGAGTACGAACGGCATCTTGAAAAATATGAACCACAACGGATCCGTAATCAATAAGAACCCAGTGACCATCACGCATCCCTTCAATACTAATAGGCGTGAGACCATAATCTTCTTTTACGGTTTCTATGATTCCTTCACCGATACTTGCTGCATGACGATTGCTGGTGGCGCTGCATATAACCGAATATTCAGCATAAGCATTAAGCTTGGTCATATCGTAGATTTTTAAGTCGAGAGCTTTTTTATCTAAAGCCTTTAAAGAACAAAACTTTGAAAAATCCCGGTAGTCAGCGACCAGCGGCGAAGAGCGCTTATAGAGGCTTTTTTCAGCAATAAGTTCAATGACGTTTTGTGGAATCCATTTTGAAACCTCATGACCCGCACGCAGACGTTTTCGCAACTCCGTGGAAGAGACATCAATATCTTCAAGTTCAAGCTCAATAATTTCTCGATTTGTTTTTAATTTAAGAGACTTCTCTTTGTGAAACTTAACATAGTCCTCCAACCCCTCAGGCAAATCTTCTGCCGCTAGGGAGAGGCTCGCTCCAGGACGACTGCTTACTACAAAATTACTGAGCTCTAAAAGTTGAGGGAAGTTTTTCCACTGGGGAAACTCAGCAAAAGCATCTGCACCCATAATAAAAAATATATTTTCGGGCTTATATTTTTTATTTAATTCTTTTAATGTGTCAAAACTATAGCTTACGCCACCCCGCTTGATTTCTATTTCTTCTAATTCTAGTTCTGGTCTGTAAGGCCTGATGCACGCAGAGACCATAGCAGCCCGGTCTTCGCCGGAGGGTCCAGAAAGTTCACGATGGGGAGGAATATTGGCTGGAACCATCAGAACTTTATTTAAACTCAGTTTTTCACGGACCGTAAGAGCCGCGTTGAGGTGGCCAGTATGGATGGGATTGAAGGTTCCACCTAAAACTCCAATGCGTTCATTGGATCTAGAGGGAGAAGTGAGTTTCTTGACTTTTATCTTTTTTGGTTGAACCTTTTTTTCTAATTTCTTTTTCAACTTCTTCTTTAGAACTTTCTTCACTTAACCACCTCGTCATTTTATCAATGAGCTTTTTAATTCCGACACCGGTGGCCCCAGAAATGGCCAGCGTTTCAACACCACGAGTTTTAAATTTTTTCTGAATTTTCTTTAATTCTGTTTCATTTAATAAGTCTATTTTATTGAGCACAACGAGTTGAGGTCTCGAAGACAATTCGAAAAAACCCTCTTCAAGCCTTCGGTCTTCATCGTAGAACTTCAATTCATCATTGAGCTCTTCATAATCTTGAACAGGGTCGCGCTCTGTAAAACCAGATGCGTCTATAAGGTGAATAAAAAAGCGTGTGCGCTCAATATGGCGTAAAAATTGAATTCCAAGACCAGCTCCCAAATGAGCGTCTTTGATGAGGCCCGGAATATCAGCAACAACAAAACTTTTAAAATCAGGGCCTTGAACTACACCTAGGTTAGGGACAAGTGTCGTAAATGGGTAATCAGCAATTTTAGGCTTTGCTGCAGATATGCGAGAAATCAAAGTGGACTTTCCAGCATTTGGAAAACCGATGATACCAACATCAGCCAAAAGTTTAAGTTCCAAAAAAAGCTCTTCTTCTTCGCCGGGTTCGCCGGGCTGAGAAAATTTTGGCGCTTGGTTGACACTGTTTTTAAAAAACTGATTACCTTTACCGCCGCGCCCCCCTTTAAGAAGGACAAAGCTTTCTTGGGTGTCATCACTGAGGTCATAGAGAACTTTTCCAGTTTCAGAGTCTTTAATGAGGGTTCCTCTCGGTACTTCAATAACTGCATCTTTGCCTTGATGGCCTGTCATATTTTGCTTTTCACCGGGCTCACCGTCTTCGGCCAAAAATCTTTTTTTGAATCTGAAATCAAGAAGGGTTGTAAGTTGGGGATTAACTTTAATAATAACGTCGCCTCCGGCTCCGCCTTCACCGCCGTCGGGACCGCCACGAGGAACAAACTTCTCTCGACGCCATGAAATAGCACCAGGCCCCCCGTGACCGCTTTTGACAAAAATTTTGGCTTCGTCTATAAACTTCATAAACTTTTTTGTCTCACTCACTTCCTTAGAGAGCTCTACAAGGGACTATTAAGGAATACTATTAGGAGGGGTAAACGCTTACTGCTAATCGAGTCTTGTCTTTACGTTCAAACTCAACCTTGCCTAAAACTAAAGAATAAATCGTATGATCTCGGCCCATCCCAACATTCTGACCTAAATGAAATTTAGTACCACGCTGGCGAATAATAATTGTTCCTGGCTGAACAACCTCTCCAGCAAATCGTTTGACGCCCAGGCGTTTGCCTGCTGAATCTCGACCATTTCTTGTACTACCACCAGCTTTTTTAGTTGCCATTATCTAACCTCGGTTATGATTTCTTTGTTTTCGCTTTTGTTTTTGCTTTGCTGACCCCTGCTTTTTTTGCAGTCTTTTTCTTAGGGGCAGGCGCCGCTTGAGGGTCTTTTGGACCAGCAGCCTTCACGGCAGCTTTTTTCTCAGAAACTTTCTTTACATGATCTGCATCAAGAACGTGGGGCTTACCTTCAGCTTTAATGACGCCCGAAGGTGTTGCAATTTCTGAAACGAAAAGGCGGGTTAACTCAGACCTATGCCCTTTCATTTTCTTATAATTATTGCGGCGTTTTTTCTTGAAGACCAAAATTTTGGTACCACGGTACTGCTGTTCAATGACACAGGTTACAGTAGCGCCCTCTACAAAGGGAGTTCCTAAAAGCGTTTGTGATCCGCCAAGCATAAGAACTTCTTTGATTTGAATTTTAGCCCCAGGAGAGCCCTCAAGTTTTTCAACACTGAAAGAGTCTCCGGGAGAAACGCGATATTGTCGGCCGCTCGTTTTAACAACAGCGTATGAAGTTGCTTCAGATGACATGATTTAAGTGAACCTCCGAAATTACATATTCTTTAAAGGATGTTAAATGCCATGAAACACTGCGTTTTGTCAATGTTTTGAGAAGACCTCAAATTGTTCCAAGTGAAAAGCCTTCTCTGTCTTAATAATGATACGCCGACCCAGCTTTTCTTCAGTTTCTTCAAGCATTTCGCGCTCTTCATCGTAGAGCCAGTCGGCAATTTCAGGGTGAACATGAAGCTCAATGGCCTCAGCGGCTTTGTCATCTTGATCACGATGTAGTTCGCGGAATAATTCATAGCAAATGGTGGTCTTACTTTTTATGAAACCCTTGCCGTCACAGTAGGAACAGGGCTCACACAGGGTCCGCACAAGACTCTCTCGAGTTCGTTTTCGAGTCATTTCTACAATGCCCAAAGGGGACATATTCATAACATTAGTCTTAGCACGATCTTTTAAGAACTCTTCCTTAAGAGCTGAGATGACTTTTTCTTGGTTAGATTCTTTTTCCATATCAATGAAGTCTAAAATAATAATTCCGCCACAATTGCGAAGTCTCAGTTGGTAGGCAATTTCTTTTACCGCCTCTAAGTTTGTTTTAGTAATAGTGTCTTCAAGATTACGCTTACCCACATAACGGCCCGTATTGACATCAATGGCCACCAGGGCCTCTGCTTCATCCACAATAATGTAGCCCCCACTTTTGAGCCAAACTTTGCGACCCAGAGCTCTAGAAATTTCTAACTCAACGCCGAAGTGATCAAAAATCGGCTCGGCTCCAGTGTAGAGTTCCACATTATTTTTAAGCTTGGGCATAAACTGATGAATAAATTTAAGCACTTTTTTGTGCGCCTTAGGATTATCAACGATAAGTCTTTTCACATCTTCAGTGAAAAGATCACGAACAGCTCGAAGTTCAACGTCTAAATCGGCATGAACCAAGCCAGCACCCGAGCGCTTTTCGTAGTTGCGCTGAATCTCCTTCCAAAGCTTTGTAAGGAACTCTAAGTCATTTTTGATATTTTTTTGGCTTACTCCCTCACAGGCTGTACGAACAATAAATCCACCTCCGGGAGGCCTGAGTTCTTTCATGATTTCTTTAAGGCGCTTTCTTTCTTCTTCCTTTTCAATACGACGAGAAATTCCTATGTGGGCCACGGTCGGCATGTAAACAAGGTTGCGGCCCGGCAGGCTAATATGAGTAGTGATACGAGCCCCCTTGGTTCCGATAGGGTCTTTTGCCACCTGAACCAAAATCTCTTGGCCCTCTTTAACAAGGTCTTGAATTGGAGCTTTTGCCGTGGAGCCTCCTCGAGGAGCAACCCCTCCACCCTCACCTTCATCATCGTCATCGATAATAAGCTCGTCGTTTGATGCCGTTTCATCGCGAATATCACCCACATAAAGAAATGCTGCGCGATCTAGGCCGATATCAACAAAGCATGCCTGCATCCCAGGTAAAACTCTCAGTATTCGTCCTTTATAAATACTTCCAACGAGACCTTTATCCCGTTCGCGTTCAATGACAAGGTCAGAGATAGCTCCATTTTCTAGGAGCGCTACCCTCGTTTCTACAGGCGTGGAATTTATTATGAGATCTGAATTCAATGGGACCTTCTTTAATTGATTTAATCTGGACCTTAGCCAGACTTTGATTTTTTTTGCAATTCTTCCGAATTAACTATCACATATGGCAAAGATCGATCAACTCTTCACACTGATGCAGCAACAAGGGGCTTCTGACCTCCATTTATCTACAGGGTCCCCACCCTGTCTTCGCCTCCATGGCGAAATGGTAAGGTTGAAATACCACGATTTAACCAATGAAGAATGTCAGGCCCTTATTTTTGAAATATTAACCGAAAAACACAGAAATCAGTTTGTAGAAAATTGGGAGCTTGATTGCAGCTACTCTCTTCAGGGAGTGGGTCGGTTTCGAGTTAATGTCTTTATGCAACGTCTGGGTATTGGCGCTGTTTTTAGAATTATCCCAGAAAAAATCAAAACAACGAGGGAGCTCAACCTCCCTGACTCAGTTCTAGAAATCGTCAATTGCCATAAGGGCCTCATTTTAGTAACCGGCCCTACGGGTTCTGGTAAATCTACAACCCTCGCCGCTCTCATTCACCACATAAACTCCAATGACCAAGGTCATATTATAACCGTCGAAGACCCCATCGAATTCGTTCATCCCAGTATTAAAAGCCTCATTAATCAGCGGGAAGTTTCAGGTCACACAAAATCTTTTGCGTCGGCTCTTAAAGCTGCGTTGAGGGAAGACCCCGATATCATTTTAGTCGGTGAGATGCGTGACCTTGAAACTATAAGTTTAGCGATGACCGCAGCCGAAACAGGTCATCTTGTTTTTGGAACTCTTCATACAAACAGTGCCGCCAAAACCGTCGATCGTATCATCGACGTTTTTCCTCAAGAGCAACAAGCACAAGTGAGGGTTATGCTCTCAGAGAGTCTGCGCGCCGTGATTGCGCAATGTCTTCTTCCCTCCGCCGATGGAAAAGGGCGGGTTGGATGCATTGAGGTCCTCATGAACACCCATGCCGTCGGGAATCTTATCCGCGAAGCAAAAACATTTCAAATCCCAAGTATTATGCAGACCGGTCGGAGTCAGGGAATGATCACTTTTGAAATGTATGCAAATGATTTGGTTAAAAGAGGATTGATCACTCAGCATATTTGCGATGATTTTTTAGGTAAGAAAACCCATGCCGCCGTTGCAGGGACAACCCCAACTCCAGGTACGGCTCAATCGCCCCAACCAACTCCCATATCACCAATGCCTGGCGTAGTTCCAAAACCCGCTTCCACAGTTCAAGCTCCATCTGCTGGCACGAACACCAGCATTAAGATGCCCCCACCTCTGGTTAAAAAAAGCGGATGATCAGAAGTTTAAAATCGCAGAGCAAATTGGCCGCCTAAAGCGGTATCATCTGTCTTCACTTGTGAGATTATGGGCGCCCAAAGGAATTTAGAATTGTCTTGAACTGCGTTGTCATCGGAATAATCTTTGGTCGTGGCCGATTTATATGTCACATAAATTGTGCCGCCAATAACTCCTACAGCAAAACCTAAACCGATATTGCCTAAATTATCTTGGGGGCGACCGTAAAAGCTTAAAGTCGAGAGACCTAGGAGGGCCCCGCCAAGACCCGCAAACAAGATCGTGGCTAATTGGCGGCGAGGACCACTTTTTTTCTTCACCGTAGCATCTTGGGCAAAAGCGGGAGAAACCATACAGACGATGAGTAACGTAATAAGTGTTTTTTTCACAGCTTGCCTCCATCAATAACCATGTTTTGACAATAACGGTATGCGTTGCTATTTTACAGTGTTTTTTTACGACGAGTGAAAATAGGTGGGCCATGAAAAGAAGTTCAGAGTTTGATTCAAAAAATATCGACCGCCTTGTGGAGGCCGTAACTTCCGAAGTTCACCGCCGTTTGGAAAATCATGGAAAAGATGGAAAGAGCAGCCATACTCCGCCACCCCTTCACTCCCAGCTCGCACAAATGATAGATCACACTCTTTTGAAACCCGATGCGTCCCACGAACAAATTAAGGTTCTTTGTGAAGAAGCAGCAAAGTATAGATTTGCCACCGTATGCGTCAATTCAAGCAATGTGGGGCTCGCAGCGAAACTTCTCGCCGGGAGCGGAGTTAAGGCCATTGCCGTGGTTGGATTTCCGCTGGGGGCGACCACGCCCGCGGCAAAAGCTTTCGAAACCTTAGAGGCAATTCGTGAAGGAGCCCAAGAAATAGACACCGTGATAAATATCGGGGCTCTAAAAAGCAAAGACTACAAAGAAGTTTTTGATGACCTTAAAGGAGTTGTTGAGGCGGCTGGGAATATTCCGGCGAAAGTCATTCTTGAAACATCGAGTCTCACTGAAGACGAAAAAATTATTGGATGTGCTCTTTCAAAGGCAGCTGGTGCCGCCTTTGTTAAAACAAGTACGGGTTTTGCCGGTGGCGGGGCTACCGTTGAGGATGTGAAACTCATGCGACGCATAGTTGGACCCGATATTGGGGTCAAGGCCAGTGGGGGGGTCAGAACTTTTGACGACGCTCAGAAAATGATTGCAGCCGGCGCAAATCGCCTTGGCACTTCGGCCAGCGTTGAGATTGTCACGGGAAACAAAGCGACCACAGACAAAAAACCCAGTGACAAAGGATATTGATTTTGCCCGCTCCCACTTCAGAAATTATTAAATTCAAACGTGATGGCTTAGAACTTTCAAAGATTCAGATTTCTGAATTAATAGAAGGTTATACCTCAGGTAACGTCACCGACTATCAGATGTCGGCTTTTTTGATGGCTGTTTTTTTTAGAGGTATGACAAAGAAAGAAACTTTTTTCTTAACCCAAGCCATGCTTCATTCAGGTCTGGTTATTGATTTGTCCTCTTTGGAAGGTAAAAAAATTGATAAACACTCAACCGGGGGCGTAGGGGACAAGACAAGCCTCATCATCGGGCCCATTGTCGCCGCAGCAGGAATAATAGTGCCGATGATCTCTGGTCGCGGGCTTGGACACACCGGCGGAACTCTCGACAAGCTTGAAAGTATTCCAGGTTTCTCCACTCAACTTTCAGTAGTGCAATTTAAAGAACAACTCTCTCGCCTTGGTCTCTCTTTTATCGGCCAAACAAAGGAGATCTGCCCTTCAGATAAAAAAATGTACGCTCTTCGAGACGTGACGGGCACGGTGGAATGCATCCCTCTGATTTGCGCAAGTATCATGTCAAAGAAATTGGCTGAAGATATCGATGGCCTCGTTTTAGACATAAAAGTGGGTTCAGGCGCTTTCATGAAAACTATAAAAGAAGCCCGCACCCTTGCCAAGGCTTTGGCTGAAATAGCGCGGGCAGCAAATAAGAAAGTCACGGCCCTTATTACAGATATGAATCAGCCCCTAGGAAGAACTATTGGAAATTCCATTGAAGTTGAAGAGTGTTTAGATATTTTAAAAAATCGGGGACCAAAAGATCTCAGGGACCTTTCCATAGAGCTATCAGCCCAAATGATCTTGCTGGGAGGTAAAGCAAAAAATATCGCAACAGCACGAAATGTGGCCGAAGAAATTTTGACCTCAGGCAAAGCGTTGAGACTCTTTGAAGAGGTCATTGTTGCTCAAGGAGGGAGACTACCCCTTCCCAAAGCGCAGAGAACTTACGCTGTAGTTTCAAAAAAATCAGGTTTTGTTTCAAGTATTCAAACAGAAACCATGGGGCTTGCCAGTCTTCTTTTGGGAGCGGGTCGCAAAAAAACTGAAGATACTGTCGATCCCACTGCGGGAATTACACTGCACTATAAAATCGGTGACGCCATAAAAAAAGGAAATGCCGTCGCTACTCTTCATTTTAATGGTGAAAAACCGCTGAAAGAAGTTGAGAAGATGATTCTTGGGGCAATTGAGATTCGCTTGCAAAAACCTCGAACTCCTCGTCTTATACTAGAGAGGGTAGGACGTTAGAAATGTTAAAAGGATCAAGCGAAGATTCGATTTATGAAAATCTCCATGAAACCGTGGAGTTTATTCGCTCAAAAACACAACTTAAACCACGAGTGGGAATTATCCTTGGCAGTGGCATGGGAAGTGTGGCCGAAATTGTTAAGTCTGAAGTGACCCTTGATTATTCTACTATACCCTATTTTGGTTCGACCTCTGTTGAAGGCCATCGTGGGCGCCTTGTTCTAGGCCATGTGGGTGATACTCCAGTCGCTCTCCTTCAAGGACGCCTTCACCTCTATGAAGGCCATTCTATGGCTCAAGTGGTTTTTCCCACTCGGGTTTTATCTATGCTTGGCGTGGAAGCCCTCATTGTCACCAATGCTGCCGGAGGGCTTTCAAAAAAAA
>Ga0207155_1157_pt1 | contig 15351 bp, 12 predicted proteins | sample Alteio_BWMinHeat_26_FD_153515 | JGI IMG/M metagenome (GOLD analysis project Ga0207155, IMG submission 153515) | Enriched cells from forest soil in Barre Woods Harvard Forest LTER site, Petersham, Massachusetts, United States -... | ecosystem: Environmental > Terrestrial > Soil > Temperate forest >... | reverse complement strand
GCGACGAGGAGGAGAAACGCGAGGAGAGAGCGTTGGAGAGACATTGGAGGCTCCGGAGAGAAGGTGGGCACTTGAGATGATGGTAGAGGAAGGTGGGGCGGGGCTCAAGTTGTGCTTGAAAGCTATTAGCTGCCAGCTATCAGCTAACAGCCAGAAAGGGCGGGGCCCATTGACCTACCAGTGCCATTAATGCATCGGTCCTATTGGCTGCCGGGGAAGGTCGGATGATATACTTACAGGCGCGAAACGGCAAGCAGTTGAGTGCGACGCTGATGATCCGCCCTGGGGTTGGGTTCAATGTCCCCATTCTTTCACACGATACTCATGGTGCTGTTGGCCACGCTCAGCGCCTTTCTTGGCACTTCCTTGGGCTTCGCAGTCTACGGTACGATGGGCCACGGACTCGTTGGCAACCTCGCATTCCCATTCCTGTTCTTGGCCGGGACTCTTGGCCCGTTCTTTTGCGTCATCTACCTCTGGGATCGCTACGTCCCGGCCCTGTGTCCCCGCTGCAAAGGGAGGATGAGGAAGAAAGGTGTGGGGAGGGCCTTCTGGTTTACCTGCCCTTCGTGTGGTCATGGTCAATTCGGTTGAACGGAACGATACGGCACGCCGGGGAGTGGCCTTCAAGAGTAGAATGGGGTGCATGGCATTGTTCAGCGAAAAGGAAGGCGACCAATGACACAACAAGCAACCTTCGGCGCGGGCTGTTTTTGGGGCGTGGAGGCGGCGTTTCGGCAGATCAAGGGGGTGGTATCCACCGCGGTGGGCTACATGGGTGGGACGTTGGACAAGCCGACGTATGAGGACGTTTGCACGGATCGGACGGGGCATGCGGAGGTGGTGCAGGTGGAGTATGATCCGGCGCAGGTCACTTATGATGCGTTGCTGGACGTCTTCTGGGCGAACCACAATCCGACGACGATGAACCTGCAGGGGCCGGACGTGGGGTCGCAGTATCGGTCGGCGATCTTCTATCACACGCCGGAGCAAGAGGCGTTGGCGAAGGCGTCGAAGGAGAAGGTGCAGGCGAGCGGGAAATACAAGGGGCCGGTGGTGACGGAGATTACGCCGGCGGGGACGTTTTATCGGGGGGAGGAGTATCACCAGCAGTATTTGGAGAAGCGGGGGATGAGGCAGTGTCATGTTTGAGACGCCGATCTGCGCGCGGGGCGTGCGGTACCGCACCCGCCCGGACGACAACCGACCTTCAAATGGGCCGGAACTCCGGATGGGACCTAAGCAACCGTTTGGCCACTTTGCGACCCTTCGCGGTAAGTCGGCAACCAGTGTAGTGCGGAAAAGCCGGCAATGCGAGATTGCCCTGCCCCTCGATAAGCGATTCGGTCGTCGGCAGATATCGGGTCATCTTAATCAATGTTTGATACCAATCGTCGATGACTGGCTGAAGTACATAATCAGACCCATGTTGCAATCCATCGTTCCAAAGCCCACCCCAAATGAGCGCTTGTTTGAGCACGCGCATGCAATTGGCGCGAATCTCTTCTCGTGGTCGAGCGCCGTGGATTAGGGCCGCCATAAGCAACAATTGTTCGCGGTCGCCCAATTGACTCTCATCAACCTCGTCCATCGCCAGCCCTCTTATGCGGGGAAGGGAGGATCATCAGGTAGCCTGGGTGGTGAACCCTCATTGCGACCAGGCCGTTTGGAGGCGTCCAGAAGCTCAATGGATACCAGTCGGCCTGCGCGGTCGTAATCGAAGATATGGCCCGGGCTTGTCTCGTCGCTATCGGCTACCTTTCCGTCGCGCAGGATGATCGACAGGGTGTCGGTCTCCTTGTCGTAGATGACTTTCATGGGTTTCTCCAGTACTTGGCGATTCTACCTAGGATTACCGCGCGGCGTAATAGAGCACGGCATCTCCCTCTAGCAGTGCGTACTCGGGCTGCGGCAATTCGCCGGGATTGGTGAAGGGGAGCAGGCACACGGCGTGCCAGTCGCGCAAATGACGTAGGCCGTTGTGGAAATCGGTCATCGATAGGTCGGGATGGTTGGCGGCGAGGGCGGTGAAGAGTTCGGGGAGGGGGCACGGGTCTGTGGCGCCGGCGGCGGTGCGCTGATCGAGATAGGACAGGGCGGTGAGGGCCCAGGGGACGGCGTCGGCGACGCCGTTTGGCAACTGGGGGGCGGCGGCGTGGAGGCGGTGCAGGCCTTCGTCGACGCGGCGGCTGAGGGCGTCGAGTTGATGGAGGAAGCGCTGGGCGTCGTCGGCGAGCTGGCGTTCGAGGGTTTGAAGGCGCTCGCGCATGTCGGCCAGCCAGGCGGGGACGCCGTCGCGGGCGGTTTGAAGGGTGTGCCGTAGTTCTTCCAGTGCTTTGACGGGCGACTCGTGGTCGTGGAGGAAGCGGACGCCAGCGGGCGTCAGGTGAACCCATTCGATGGTGGCCTTTCCTTTTGTCTCGGTGCGAACCACTTCCAGTAGGCCGTCGCGGAGGGCTTGGGCGGCGGCGTCGGCATTGAGTCCGGATTTGCCGGCGAACAGGCCGGGCAGTTTGCCGGTCTTATAGAGGCGTTGTTCGGCGGACTCGGCGAGGGCTTGGCGCAGGGCGTCGAGAAGCGGTGCGGTGGGTTTGTCTTTCATGACGGGCCTCCGGTCGCTTACGCGAGCGGCTCGCCGGGTTCTGCTACGTCCGACGGCACACGGAGTGTGCCTACTACTTCGGGTGCGGCTCGGACGCGATTCCCTTGCTTGCGCTGCGGGCTCGGATAATGTACAAAGGACGGAGGATGAAGGACAAAGGATAAGGGATCCATGACACCGGAAAAACCAAGGAAGCGCGTGCTGAGCGGAGTGCAGTCGTCGGGCAAGCTGCATATCGGCAACTATTTCGGCGCGATCAAGCAGCATATCGAGCTTCAGAACGAAAGCGAGTGCTTCTACTTCATCGCGGATTATCACGCGCTGACGACGGTGCAGGATCCGAAGACGCTGCGGGCGCTGGTGCAGGACGCGGCATTGGATTATTTGGCGCTCGGTCTCGATCCCGACAAGGCGGCGTTCTTTCGGCAGTCGGATGTGCCGGAGGTGAATGAACTGGCGTGGATTTTGAGCACGGTCACGAACATGGGTTTGCTGGAGCGGGCGGTGTCGTATAAGGAGAAGATCGACAAGGGGATCGAGGCGAGCGTGGGGCTGTTCACGTACCCTGTGTTGATGGCCGCGGACATTCTTATTTATCGCTCGCATGTGGTGCCGGTGGGCAAGGACCAGGTGCAGCACATCGAGATGACGCGGGACATGGCGGAGCGATTCAACCGCGCGTACGGCGAGGTATTCCCGTTGCCGACCTACAAGCTCGACAAAGGCTCTAAGGTTCCTGGGATCGACGGGCAGAAGATGAGCAAGTCGTACGGGAATGCCATCCACATCTTCGCGGAGGGCAAGGCGCTCAAGAAGACGGTGATGAACATTGTGACCGACAGCAGCACGGTGGCCGACCCGAAGGACCCGGATAAGAGTACGATCTTCGAGCTGTACACTCTATTCGGGACGGAGGAGGAGAAGGCGGCGCTGGCTGCGCGGTATCGCGGCGGGGGCATGGGGTACGGCGAGGCCAAGACGGCGCTCCTGGAGAAGATTGACGGCTATTTCAAGCCGTTCCGCGAAAAACGGAAGGAACTGCTTAACCATCTCGATTATGTCGAGGAATCGCTGCGCAAGGGGGCGCGCAAGGCACGGGGCGAGGCGCAGGCGACGATGAAGCTGGTGCGTGAGGCGGTGGGGATGAAGGGGACGAGAGTGGAGTGAGACGGGACAATTGTGTAGCGGCTTGCGGGGCTACCTCGAGGCGCGTAGCATAGCACGGAGATCGTGGATTGTGGCCCACGGCGCAAGCGAGGCCAGCGCTTATCTTTCGGCGGCACCCATGCTTGCGCTGCGGGCTCGGAATCATATCCGGAGCCGAGTCGCCATGTCGTTCACTATCGAGTGTCCCGGCTGCTTGACGCCGCACACGCTTCCGGATGAGCAGCGCGGCAAGCCGCATCGTTGCGAGACCTGCCTGCAAACTTTCGTCGCGGAGGCAGTAGCGGAGGAAGCGCCGCGCATTGTTCAGCCGGTGGACGCCGTCGCGGCGGAAGCTCCCAAGATGAATCAGTTGATCGACGAGGAGCCGTATGTCGCGATGCCGGTCGATCGCAAGACGTTTTCGCGAGGGCGTGCGGCAGGGAGAGGGCCCGAGCCGTCGCGCAAGCCGACTGGAAAGAAAAAGCTGGGCGGGGAGCGCGTGGCGCTGCTGGTCACCGCATTGATCGCAGTGCTGATGGTGGGAGGCGCGGCGGCGGCGATTGGGTATCGGGTTTGGCTCGATTCGGGAAAGAAACAGGTCCAAAATACCGGTAAGACGGTTGTCCAGGTTCCGCGGCCGCGCGGCGTCGTTGTTCAACCGGAGACGCAGCGCATCGGTCTGGATTGCGAGGATCGGGAGGTCCAAGAGGTCTACTTCAGCGACCAGGCGACGCGCCAGGCCGCGGTCGTTCGTACGAGCCTCAATGGCGCACTTTGGGTGGACCGGTACGATCTGGCGGCCGGCAAGCGGCTGTCCAGTTTCAATGTTAACGCATGGGCCGCTGCACTTCGCATGAGCCTGAGCCCGAGCGGAACGCGATTCGCGTACGAAGATAACCGAGGCGACGTGGTCATTGTTTCCGCGCAGGACGGCCGCGTGGCGGCGCGGTGGCGTCCCTATGTTCCGAATCGGTTTGCCGCGCCGGGGGACCTGCCTTTCGAACATGCGCTGGCGCGGATTGAATTCGTAACCGAGGACCGTTTGCTGACCGTCAACCAGGCGGGGGGCATGGACCTCTGGACGGTGCCCGGGTTGCAGCCGGTTTACCATGTTGCGGGCAAACCGGGACGGGAGTTTTCCGATCCGCGTGTGGGACTGGGCCTGAGCCTGGAACGTAAGACGTTGGCAGTCTTCAACCAGGATGGGTTCGAGTTGAGAGACACCATGACCGGCGCCTTGCAGCGCGAAACGGTGCGGCCGGCCAAGTTCAATACGGTGGACAGCGCCGGCGGCGTCGCGTTCAGCCCCAACGGCAAGACCGTGGTCGCCATGCTTACGATCCGTCGAGGAGGCAAGGAAACGGATGTGGTGCTGGCGGGCTGGGAGGTCGCCACCGGCCGCTTCATCAGTGACATTGCAGTTGAGAAAGGGCAGATCATCCAATTCAGATCGCAATTGATTTGGTGGGGTCCGAATCACGTAGTCGCGCGGGCCGGGAGTCCCAAGGAAGGGCTGGCCGTATCCTGGCCGGGCGGTCAGCAGGTCCGGCAATTGGAGGCCGGATACCGGCAAAAAAACGGCCTGATCGCGCCGAACAGTCCCGACGGACGGCTCTGGTTCGTCGCAGGAACGGAGGACTCCACCGCGGCGTTTTTGACTACGGTGGATATGCCGGAAAACGAACGGCGCATCGAGGGAGATCTGCCGGGGGAACGCTGGTGGCTGACGGCAAAGGGGATATTCAAGTAGCGCAAATTACAGAGCGAAGACCGGCTCTTCGGCGCCGTGCGGCTTGCACGCATGACAGTGGAGGCATAGGATGTTCCTTTCCGCCGAGTGCAGTCTCGGCGGGCGGGAAGGTGTCGCGGTGATTCGCCTTTCATCCAATTGAGAAACTATTCCATGTCGCAAAGCGTCGAGTGTCCCCGTTGTCATAGTTTTTCGCAGGTGGACGCTCCCGACGGAGCACCGATTCGCTGCACGAACTGCCAGCAGGAGTTCACCGCTCAACCCAGAGCCGCTGACGATCAGCGCGCGAACCAGCCAGCCGCCCGCAGAAGGAAATCCAGCGCTCTGTTCTGGATTCTGTTGGGAATTGGCTTTGTGCTTCTGCTGCCCGCGTTCGGCGTGATCGGCGCCATCGTCTATGGCTTCTACTGGTTGGATTTTAGTGAGGATGGAAAGGACCCGGTGATTGTTGGAGACGCCGGGCCGGAATTACCGAAGATGGTGCCGGGTTTCGGCGGGGGCGTCGTGAACAATCCGCCGAAGGTGAAACTCGAAAACGTGCGCGCCGCGGTCCCGCGCATCCTCTTGGATTCCAAGGACTCGGAGGTGCGCGAAATTCTCTTCACGCATTCCAAGACTAACCAGGCGGCAGTTTACAGTCAGACCGAGGACGGCCGGCATCGCGTGGATCGGTACGACCTTGCCACGAGCCAAAAGGTGTCGGGTTTCGAATTGGCCGACGCCAAGGGAAGAGGCGAGCGCATGAGCCTTAGCCCCGGTGGGACGTTGTGCGCGTATGAAGACAGCAAGGAATTTGTCGTGATCTGTTCCGCCGTCGACGGCAAGAAGATCTCCAGCCGGATACCGTACGAAAAGAAGGAAAAGCCGGATCCGTTCGCGAACACACACGAATCGATTCTGGCGCGAGTGGAGTTCATTTCCGAGGATCGCTTGCTCACGGTGAACCAGGCGGGCGGCCTGGACCTATGGAGCGCGCCCGATTTCGCACCGATCCATCAGGTCGCGGCGCGGACAAAATCGTCGTTCGTCAATTCCCAGTGGGGCCTAGCGTTCAGTTTTGACCGGAAGGTCCTCGCGGTCTACAACGCGGGGGGATACGATCTCATGGACACGGGATCAGGCGAATTGCTGCGTAAAACCGAGGCGCTGCCGGGAGATAGCACGATCAAAGAGGCATGCGGAGTCGCATTCAGCGCAGACGGCAACTGGCTTGCCGCGTTCTTCGCGGTGAAGGCCGCGAACGGCGAGACACAGCCCGTGCTGGCCCGCTACGACGTGGCGAGCGGGAAATGCGTGGGGACGTCGACGCCGGCCAGTTTCACCGCCTTGGGAACGAACACGCCGAGCGTCGCGTGGTGGGGTGGCAAGCATTTGCTGGTTTGGGGCGAGACGCGCAACCAGGCCCACGTGCTGGATGCGGAAACGGGCAAAGTCCTGCGCCGGGTCGAGCTTGGCGCGATGGATCAGGTCGGGCGGTTTGCCGCGATGAGTCCCGATAGCCGCCTCTGGTACGCGGCTGGGGAAACGGCCCATCAGACGGCGTACCTAGCCGGTGTCGAGGTTCCCGAAGATGAATTGCAGGCGGGCAAAGACAAACCGGAGGAGCCGTTATTGCTCACGGCGGATGGGATTTGTAAGCAGCCGTGAGAGGATGCTGTCGCTATTCGCCAGCGTTTGCCAAATCAGTGTGCGTAACTCAGCAGCAAGGACTGCTTGAAAATGGATTGCATTGCGCGCACACTCCCACACAAGTGCCACGGTATCACTTCGTAGGTCGGGAATCGTTACTTAAACGCCTCATACTCTTTCCCCAGCAGCGACGCCGCGATTTTTAGTTTCAGAATCTCATCCGTCCCTTCGTAGATACGGCAGACGCGCACATCCATGAGGTGCCTTCCCGGGCGGTAGAGGGTGGAATAGCCGCGGCCGCCGTAGATTTGCACGGCGCGGTCGGCGGCGTCCCAGGCGGCGTTGGCGGCGAAGAGCTTGGCCTGGGCGGCGAACAGATCGGCCTGCACTTTCAAATCCGCATTGCTTGTCTCGGCGGCGCTGGCGTCTTTCGCGTAGGCGGCGCGGAGGACCATCGCTTCCGAAGCGGCGCGGGCCATTTCGATGGCGGCGAGGTGTTCCTGAATCAGTTGATGCTTGGCGATGGCCTTGCCGTGCTGCCGGCGTTCCTTGGCGTAGCTGATCGCTTCGGCGAGGCAGTCTTCGATGACGCCGAGACAGCCGGCGGCGACGCTGATGCGGCCGCTGACGAGCGTGCCCATGGCGATGCGAAAGCCGTCGCCCTCCGCACCGAGCATGTTGTTGAGAGGCACCTGGCACTCGTTCATTTCAAACATGGCAGTATTGGCCGTCGGCATGCCCATTTTCGCGGTCAGGTCTTCGCTGGCGAAGCCGTGGGCGTTGGTGTCGATGATGAAAGCACTCATGCGGCGAGCCCTCACCCCCGACCCCTCTCCCGGACTACCGGGAGATGGGGGAGGAGTGCGCGTCGCTCCCGGAGTACCGGGAGAGGGGGGCATGTCGGAGGGATAAGCGAAGGCGACAATGGCGTGGGCGATGCCGCCGTTGGAAATCAAGTACTTCACGCCGTTAAGAACGTAGTGATCGGTTCGCTTCTCGTAGGTGGTCTGCATTTCGAGCGGGTTGCTGCCGGCTTCGGGCTCGGTGAGGCCAAACGCCAGGATTTTCTCGCCCTTGCAGGCGGCCGGAAGATAGCGCTTCTTCTGGCCTTCGTTGCCCCAGGTCATGATCGGGTATTCGCCGATGGAGGTGTGGCCGGAGAAGAAGGTGCGGACGCCGGTGCCTTCGCGGCCGATGCGGGCCAGGGCGAGGGCGTAGGTCACCGTGTCGGCGCCGCGGCCGCCGTAGGCTTCGGGCACGGGCATGCCGAGGATGTTGTGCTTGAGGGCCAAGGGCAGGAGTTGATCGTTGAAGCGATGCTCGACGTAGCAGAGTTCCTCGATGGGGCGGATTTCCTGGCAGAAGGCCTCGACATCGGCGAGCAACTGGCGTTGTGCGGCGGCTTGCATCATCGAAACTCCGAAGGGTAGGGCCATGAGGAATTCTACCGTTTCGGCGGGAAGGCGGTACAGGTGAGTCGGTTGCCGTAGTAGGCACACTCCGTGTGCCGTGCTGGTGGCGTGCAACGGCACACGGAGTGTGCCTACTACTTTCGATGCTTGCGCGGACGGCTCGGAAATGGGCGGTTATTTTTCGGGTCGCGCCGCGTCCACTCCGGGTAGAATAGGGTCGAAATCTCGCATACCCAGCGTGGAGAAACGTCGCATGTGCAAATGTGGTTCCTTGGTCCTTGCACTATTTCTGACAGCTTGGCTTCAATCGGCGCGCGGGGAAGGGGAGGCGCTCGTGAAGCCGGTGGGCGGCCGGCTCAAGCATGAGGGGGCGGTGAATGCCGTCGCATTGTCGGCGGACGGGAAGTTCCTGGCGACCGGGGGAGCGGACAAACAGGTGCATGTCTGGGAATTGGCAACCGGCAAAGAGATGGGCGCATTTCCGGCACTCAAGCAACAGGTGATGGCGGTTGCCTTCGCACCGAACGGTAAGACCGTTGTGTCGGGAGCCGGGGACAGGACCGTTCGCGTCTGGCAAATCGATCCGATCAAGGAGTTGCAGAAGTTCGAGGTGAAAGACGGGTCCGTGAGCGCGGTGGCATTTTCACCGGACGGCGCGTTGATCGCGTCGGGCGGCGGGGACAAGATCATTCACCTATGGGACGCCGACAAGGGCAAGGAGATTCGGCCGCTCAAGGGACATGAAAACACCGTGACGACGCTGAGTTTCTCTCCCAACGGCAAACTGCTGGTCACGGGCAGCAAGGACCGTACGGTGCGCGTCTGGGACGTGGACGCGGGCAAGGAACTCTGTCAATACCGGGTCCACCAGGGCTGGGTTCTTTCGGTCGCGTTTGCGCCCGACGGGCAAACGGTGGCGTCGTCGAGCCGGGACCAGTCGATCATTTGGTATGACGTGATCGCGCGACACCAACTCCTGCGCGTGCAAACGTACGACGGGCCGATTCCGGCGATTGCCTTCTCGCAAGACGGCAAGGTATTGGCGTCGGGAAGCAAAGATCAGAAGATTCACTTTTGGGATACCTACACGGGAAAGGACATGCATCAGGTCGCGGGGGTCAAGGGGCTAGTGACCGGGCTGGCATTCTCCAAGGACGGCAAGACCCTGGCGGCCGGCGGGGACGACGGCTCAGCCGCGGCTTGGGACGCGGAGGGACTGCTTAAGATTGCGGGACCACATAAGGAGGACTTGGCGGCGAAGGACCTGGTGCGCCTGTGGAACGACCTCTCCAGCGACGAGGAGCCGGTGAGGTATCGGGCGCTGCAGACGCTGACCGCGAATCCGAAGCGAAGCGTGGATTTCCTGAGCGGCCGCCTGAAAGCGCCAATGGCGCTGGACTCGGACAAGATCGCGAAGCTGCTGACCGATCTGGCGAACGAAGATTTCGCCATACGCGAGAAAGCGACGGATGAGTTGCTCGTCGGGGGTGAACTGGTGGAGAAAGCACTGCGGAACGCGCTGAAGAACAAACCGCTCACGGTGGAGGCGAAACGGCGGATTGAGCAAGTCCTGAGCGTGATGGAAGACAGACCGAAGGATACGGAAGCGCAGCGAAGACAGATGGCGCTCGAAGTTTTGGAGCGGATCGGCACAGGGGAGGCGAAGGACATATTGAAGACATTGGCAGGAGGTCCGGCCGAGGCGGACATCACCAAGGAGGCGAGGACGGCGCTGGAACGATTGGGGCAGCGAGCGGCGGCGAGGCCGTAGGCCTTGCGCGGGATAGCTGCATTCATGTAGCGGCGGATAGCATCGCAGCTTCCAGTGAACTATTTCTCGTAGTCGCTCACACGCTCTAGAAACAGAAAGACCGCGGGCATCGCCTTGTGAATTAGGGCGGCGGTTTTTTCATCAACGTTGTCGTCATCGATCGTGACGGCCGTGAGGTTTTTCAACCACATGAGTACCAGCACGCCCTTGCCGGTAACGCGGGTGTGCGGCAATCCCAGCCATTCCAGCGATTTCAGGCCTTTCAGGTGCTCCATCCCTTTGTCGGTGATGGCGTTTTTGGCCAGATTTAAGTGCTTGAGGTTCGTCAGGTCCTTGAGATGCGCCAGCCCTTTGTCGGTAACGTTTTGCTCTGCCAGGTCGAGGAACATGAGGTCGGTCAGTCCGGCGAGGTGGGCCAGGCCGTCGTCGGTAATCGGGTTCTTGTTAAGGATAAGGACCTCGAGGTGCTTCATTTCCTTCAGGTGTGCCAGCCCCTTATCGGTAACCTGCGTGCTCTTTAGCGTCAACAATCTGAGCCGGGGCAGCGCCTTGAGTTGTGCCATCAGATCATCGTTGATCTTATCACCCTGTAGGTGAACGGAGATGACCTGCTTTTCCTTTTTGTCCTCGACGACGGCGACCGCGCCGCCGAGTTTCTTGATTTCCTCGACGACTTGTTCTTGAGTGGGTGGGAGAGCCGGGACGGCGAGACATCTCAAGGCGGGGAGCGGCAACAAGATCAGCGCGAGGAGAGGAAGCGACCGCTTCATGATCAGCCCCCTGGGCGCCGGTAATCGGATCCAGGGGAAGACGAGGAAGGGGAGGAAGTCTAACGGGGTGCTCAGCGAACCCACTGGTTGCAACGCGAGGGCTTTCTTCCCTCAATGCTCAATTCGTCTGCAACCGATAGAGCGCGTCATGGGCCTCGCCGGCGAGCGGGTGGCCGTCGAAGGAGACGACTTGCTGGTAGCATTTCACGGCGCGGGCTTTGTCGCCGAGTTGTTCGTAGGCCTGGCCGAGTTTGTAGGAGGTGTCGGCGCCGCTCTTGGCGCTTTGGCGGAACTCCTGGTAGCAGGGAACGGCGAGGTCGGGCCGGCTGAGTTCGCTGAGATAGAGGTCGCCGAGGAAGCGGCAGGCCATGAACCAGGATTCCTCGTCGTCGGAGTCGGCGAACTTTTCGGGTTTGCCGGTGCGGATTTGTTCGAGTAGGGCCAGTGCCTCCTCGCGTTCGCCGCGGCGGAGCTTGGCGCGGGCCAGGAGGAGCTGGGCGGTGAGGCTCTGGGGTTTGACGGCCAGCGCGAGCGCGGCCAGGTGCTGGCCCCAGTCGAGGCCGTCGAGGTCGAGTTCGCGCGAATTCAGGATTAGTTTCGCCTTCTTCAGGCAGTAGCCGATGTCGAACGCCTTGGGCACCGCCTCGGGCTTGCCGATGAACTGCTCGGGCATCACCGAGTAGTAATAGCGGTCCTTGCGCTGGAGCAGGTCGGGATCCTTGGGGTTGTAGACAAGAGCCTGCTCGGTGGCGTGCAGGGCGGCGAGCGGATTGCCCTTCTTTTCGAGCATGTCGGCCAATTGGCGGAGGGTTTCCACGCCGGCGCGTTCGTACTCCATGTAAAGCTGGTAGTGCTCGATGGCCTTGTCGGTGTAGCCGAAGTGCTTGGCGGCGTCGGCGAGATACTTTACCACTGCGAAGTAGGCGTGGCGGTCCTCTTCGCTGAGGTTGGATGGGCCGACGGACTGACCGGCGCGCTTGGCGAGTTCGTAATTGTGCCAGACGCCGTCGCGGTTGCCGGCGCGTTCGTGGGCCTGGGCGATCTGGATGAAGAGCGAGGGGCCGAGTGCGGGCAGGCCGCGCGCGGCCAGGCGGAGGTAGTCGCCGCCGCGTTGCCAACGTTGGGGATCATTGATGAGGGCGAGGCCGAGTTCCTGGGCGTAGGCGTGATCGAAGCCGGCGGCAACCGCGCCGTGGGCGCCGGCGGCTTCATCGTAGTCGGTTTCGGTTACGTCCTGGTAGAGCATGCGTTTGAGGCTCCAGGCTGCGGAGTCCTTGGGATTCTCGGCCAGGTGCGCTTCGACGGCGGCGATGGCCTCCATGCGCCGGCCGGGCAAGGCGAGTTGAGGCAGGCCGACGCGCTGCTTCATCTGGTCGTGCAGGAGCAGGGCCAGTTGCCAGGCGGGGAAGAGGGTGAGTTTACGCTGCGCGTTGGTTGTGCCATAGGCGTGGCCGACGACGCGCTCCAGTGCGGAAGCGGCCTGATCGATCTGGCCGGAGTGCAGGAGCGCGACGGAGCGCCAATAATCGACGTTGGGTTGCATGGCGGGCCGCTGGTGGGCGACGAGATCGAGAAGGCGATGGGCTTCACTGAGCTTTTCCGGGGCGGGGCGCGGTTCCAGGAGGAGGGATCCGGCGCGCTGGAGGCAGAGATCGAGATCGACCAGAGCCAGCGTCTGGGGGTCTTTGGTGAGTTCATCGAGATCGAGCGAACGGTGCACAGCCCAGAATCCCTCGCGGGCCATTTGGTTCTTCGGGTCAAGTTGCAAGGCACGGCGATAAGCTTGCAGGGCATGGCGATGGCGGCCGCCGCGCGCGTGGCTGAGGCCGCGAAGCACATGCTTGAACACGCGCAGGCCGGGCAGGACGTACCAGGTATAGGCGAGGTAAAAGGCGACGAGCAGAATCGCGGCGGCCAGATAGACGTTGTGGTTGTCGCGGTAAATGAAGCCGATGCCCAGCCCGATGCCGGCGCAAATGGCCCCGATCTCGACCTCCGATTCCTCGTCATGCCCGGAGAAAGTGAGAAGGTAAAAGATCGGCATGCCCAGCAGCAAATAGATGCCGAACCAGGACGGGTTCTTGGGCGGCTGGTAGCCTGACTCCGATTGAATCAGACCGAGATAGTAAAGCGCGGCGGCGACGATGCCGGCGGCCATGGCCAGGCAAAGGGCGATGCGGCCCCAGCGATTTTCCACCTGCCGGAGCGATCCGAAGATGACGCCGAGCAGGACCCCGCCGACGACCGCCCAGAAGAAATTCAGGCGCGTGTTCGACTCTTCGCCGACATTCCATGCCCAAAGCACGCCGAACGCCATGCCGAGCAGGATGCCCGCGTATACGAGGTAGGAGCTTTCCATGAGCAGGAACAGAATGAATGCGGGCAGCCGGCCCCTGGCCCCGTAACCCGCGCGCAGCTTGATGATCGCTGCCACGCCGAGCGCGATGGCCAACCCGCCGGCGACGCACAGGCCGAGCTTGCCGGTGGTCGCCCAGTCCGGCGACTCGGTCCCGGCGGCCTGCAACGCGGCGAAGGCGAGCAGGCCGAGGAAGATGCCTTTCAGGACGTATTCAGTCTGAATCCAGCGCATGAGGTCGGCCGTTGTCAACGGGGTAGAAGAAACGCTTGCATCCATCCATGAAGTTACCGGGTTGGAAGGGCAGAGGGAAGAGGCGCTGGCAGGCGGGGGAATTGCAAATTGCGAATTGCAAATTGCAAATTGCAAAATGAAGGAGGTCGGACGTGTCGTGCGGCCGGCTAGCGCGGTCCAATCTTCCGATAATTTGCGATTTGCAATTTGCATTTTGCAATTTGAAATGCTTTAAGGCGGCACGCGGCCTTGCCGTCCAGCAAAGCTCCCAACGGCGTGTATAATGCCCTTTTCGGCTCCGCCGAATCGTCCACCCATCTAGAGGAGCGGGCATGGCGTCGACTCATCAAGCGTCCGGCAAGAAAGCGGTCGGATCGACGCCGGCGCCGTTGCTTGCCGGGCTTGCTCATACAGGAACGGTCCATGCCAATCTCAGCGTTGCCGCGCTGGTCGAGAAAGCACTCGAACGTGGTGAAGGGACGTTGACGAACAAAGGGGCGCTGGTTGCTTACACTGGCGAGCGCACCGGGCGGTCGCCCAGGGATCGATTCATCATCGAGGAAGCCGGAACCAAGGGAGAGATCGTGTGGGGGCCGGTGAATCAGCCGATGCCGGCCGCCGTGTTCGAGAAGTTGCTGGAGCGCGTGCTTGCCTATTTGCAGGGCCGGGAGCTTTTCACGTTTGACGGCTGGGCCTGCGCGGATCCGAAGTATCGCCTACCGTTGCGGGTTATCGCCGAGGAAGCCTGGCACGCGCTGTTTGCAAAGTGCTTGTTCCTCCGGCCGCCGCGTGAGGAGTTGGCGGGATTTCAACCACAGTGGTCCGTCCTGGTCGCCAGCGGCATGCAAGCGGACCCGGCTCGCGACGGGACGCGCTCCGGCGCGTTCATTCTCCTCAGCTTCGAACGGAAATTGATCTTGATCGGCGGCACCCGCTACGCGGGAGAAATCAAGAAAGCGATCTTCACGGTCCTGAACTTTCTCCTCCCTCAGCGTGGCCTGTTTCCGATGCATTGCTCGGCCAACCTCGGCTCGGCGGGGGAGACCACCCTTTTCTTTGGGCTGTCCGGCACCGGCAAAACGACGCTCTCTGCCGACCCCGAGCGCCGGTTGATCGGCGACGACGAGCACGCATGGACCGACGACGGCGTGTTCAACCTCGAAGGGGGCTGCTACGCCAAGACGATTCGTCTGTCGCGCGAGGGTGAGCCGCAGATCTACACCGCCATTCGCTTCGGGAGCGTGCTGGAGAACGTGGTCATCGACTCGGTGACGCGCCGGCCGCACTACGAGGACGACCGTTACACGGAGAACACCCGCGCCGCCTACCCGGTGGACTTCATCGACAACTGCGAACGGTCGGGCAGGGGCGGGCATCCGACGAACATTCTTTTCCTCACGTGCGATGCGTTCGGCGTCCTGCCGCCCTTGAGCCGTCTGACGCCGGAGCTGGCGCTCTATCACTTTCTGTCGGGTTACACGGCGACGTTCAGCACCTGCTTCGCGCTGCCGTTCCTGCCGCTGCGGCCATCGCGGTACGCGGAACTGCTCGACGAGAAGGTGCGCAAGCACAAGGTGCAAGTCTGGCTGGTCAACACGGGTTGGACGGGCGGGCCGCAAGGGCAGGGAAGGCGCATACCGCTTCAACACACACGCGCCATGGTTCGCGCGATCCTAAATGG
>Ga0207155_1156_pt1 | contig 15378 bp, 13 predicted proteins | sample Alteio_BWMinHeat_26_FD_153515 | JGI IMG/M metagenome (GOLD analysis project Ga0207155, IMG submission 153515) | Enriched cells from forest soil in Barre Woods Harvard Forest LTER site, Petersham, Massachusetts, United States -... | ecosystem: Environmental > Terrestrial > Soil > Temperate forest >... | reverse complement strand
CCTAGTTAACGGTCCACGTTGGCGGCCGGGTCATGATCATGGATTTATTCCAATCGATGGCATCGGTTATATCTCCATTGACTTTGAGAAGAATTAACGATAACTTAAAAGAAATAATCTAACAGATATTTAACTTTTCACGATGAAATCGGCCCACATCGTTTTTATGGTCATGGTATTTATCTTTTTGTTTTTTGAATTAGCTTATGCATTTGTTGCATTTGAAGTTGAATACGTTAACATCGCACTCTCGCTCGCTAAGTCAGCGACCTTACTTTTGTTTATTGTATTGTATTCCAAAAAAGTAAAATGGGCCAAACTGGTTTTAACGATCTTGGTTTTGATCAATGGAATTGTCTGCCTCGTTGATGCAATTGAAAGCAACAATATTTTGTTTTACGCCATCAGCGGCTATTCGCTCTTTTTTGTCTTTTGTATTTATCGATTAAAGATGTTGAAACTACGCTATGATATCGGCGGAGGCAGTTAATGCAGCAAAGGCTAAAAACCTACAGTAATTCTTTTTTAAATAATTGGATTGTCCTGCTCCAGGCAAGCTTTGCGGCCGCCTCGTTGTAGCGTGTAGGTGCGGTGTCATTATTAAAAGCATGTTGTGCACCTTCATAAACGAAAAGTTCATAACGTGTGCCTGCTTTCTTAAGTGCTTCTTCATAGGCAGGAATACCGGCATTGATTCGCTCATCCAATCCACCGTAATGCAATTGAACAAAGGCTTTGATCTTCGGTACATCGGCAGCATCCGGTTGTCTTCCATAAAAAGGAATAGCCACATTTAGATCTGGCATATTTACCGCCAACTGATTCGCCAATCCTCCACCCCAACAGAATCCTATGCATCCAATTTTTTGAGTTGCATCTTTACGAGATTTGGCATAAGCAAATCCCTTTATGAAGTTGGATAGATTCTTTGCGGCATCGAGTTGCCCAAACAGTTCGCGCGCTTTATCAGCATCCGTTGGTGTTCCCCCTAATGGTGATAATGCATCTGGTGCAATGGCCAAAAATCCTTCTACCGCCATTCGACGAGTCACGTCTTCAATGTGAGGATTGAGTCCACGGTTTTCATGAATGACCATTACCACCGGATATTTCTTTTCTTCTTTAGGTCGGGCGACATATGCTTTCATCTCTGCACCTTCACCCGGATAAGAAACTTTTTCTGTAATCAATCGATCATCCTGATCTGAAATAGTTGCTGCATGAGCATAGTTGACTTCCAGCAAAGGAAGTACAGCCATAGCCACAGCAGTGCTGCCGGTAAGTATTACCAATTTTTTAATGAACAGGTCGCGAGTGAGAGGTTTGTGTGTATATTCGTCAAAGAGATTAATAATGCGCTGATCCATAGGTTCAAAAAATTAAGGTGCAATCAAAAATAACAGATTTCCTCACATGGACAATTGAAAATTCCATGAAGGGAAGTAAATGGCAGATAAAATTATTACTATGTTTGTTTGATGGACAAAGAATCAATTCTTAAATAATCAAAATGAAAACATTACGTACAATCGTCTTCGCTAGTCTTCTATTCTTCTCTCACTTATCATCAGGCCAAGGCTTTTTAAAAGCTGACGGCCAGCAGATCGTAAACGAGAAGGGTGAAAAAATAATTTTGCGAGGCATGGGGCTTGGTGGATGGATGTTGCAAGAAGGATATATGCTTCGTGTGCAAGGCATCCCACAGCAACAGAATGTCATTCGCTCAAAGATTGAAGAGCTCATTGGCAAAGAAAAAACGGATGAGTTTTACGATGCTTGGCTAGCCAATCACACGCGAAAAATCGATGTCGACTCGATGAAGGCTTGGGGATTTAATTCTGTACGATTGCCAATGCACTACAATCTCTACACGCTTCCTGTAGAGCAAGAACCACTTGTAGGTATGAATGCCTGGAACCCAAAGGGGTTTGCAATAACCGATACTCTTTTGAAATGGTGTGCCGCCAACAAAATGTATCTCATTTTAGATTTACATGCTGCACCTGGTGGACAGGGCAATGATCTAAATATTTCTGACCGTGATCCCTCAAAGCCTTCTCTATGGGAAAGTGAAGAGAACCAGAAAAAAATGGTTGCACTCTGGCGCAAACTCGCTGAACGTTACGCCAACAATCCATGGATCGGAGCCTACGACATCATCAATGAACCGAACTGGGGTTTTGAGAAACCGGAAAGCAAAAACGGTTGCTCAGAATCAACTAATGCTCCTCTTAAAAAAATAATGGAAGATGTTACGAAGGCCATTCGTGAAGTCGACAAGAACCACATCGTCATTATCGAAGGAAATTGTTGGGGTAATAATTACAATGGAGTTTTTCCTCTTTGGGACAACAACATGGCAGTCAGCTTTCACAAATATTGGAATTACAACGATGAGGCATCAATTAAAAAGTTCATCGATATCAGAAAACAATATAACGCACCGGTTTGGTTAGGTGAGTCGGGCGAGAATTCAAACTTGTGGTTTCGAGACGCAATCCATTTGGTGGAAAAAAATGATATCGGTTGGGCCTGGTGGCCATTGAAAAAATTAGGTTACAATAATCCGTTGGAAGTAAAAACTCCAGATGGCTATCAAAAGATATTAAACTATTGGAACAACAAGGGAGAAAAACCATCTGCAGAAGATGCCTATCGAGGCTTGATGGAATTTGCTAATAATTTAAAATTAGAAAATTGCATTTATCACAAAGATGTTATCGATGCCATGTTTCGACAAACACGCTCGAATGAAACTGTTCCGTTCAAAAAACATTTAGCAAAGTCAGGAGAAAAAATATTAGCTGCTGATTACGATCTGGGAAGAAACGGGTTTGCTTATTTTGATAAGGATACCGCCAACTATTGGGTAGCCAATGGTGGCAAGCATACAAGCGGGAATCAAGGACACACTTATCGCAACGATGGTGTAGATATTTCAAGGCAAGACGACCAAGTTTATGTCGATCACTTTGAATCAGGTGAGTGGCTTCAATATACAATTTCATCTGACCAAGTAAAGAAATTCAATCTTGCGCTCTTGGTTAGCAATAAAGCAGATGGAGGAATTATTCTCGAATGCAACGGCAAAAAATACGAGGTTGAAGAGAAAGCCAATGAGCAGTGGCATGAAGTGGCCATTAAGAATGTTTCTTTTGCCAAAGGAAAAAACGTAGTTCGAATAAAAGTATCGAAGGGGGATTTCAACTTCAAGTCGATTCAATTTAAATAATTCGAGATTCGCTCCGCTTGCAATGACGGTTACCCATTTATTTTGGAATCAGCCAAAAGAGCTACGTCATTGTGAGCGAAGTGAATTCGGGATTGCTTCGCTCTTTCACACGAGTCCTCTTGGTGCTCGCAATGACGCGTTCTCATTTCATTTGATCACTCAAGCTCAAGAATAATTGCACTCATCGCAGGCACTTTGATCACGCCGATATCTTGCAAAACTTCTCCTGTTAACGCATTCTTTCCTTTTGTTTTGTCTTTCATCACTTCTTCAAATCGCTTTGTTGCAATTGTTGTTTCTGTTGTGTTTCCATTCATAATCACCATCACAATTTCTCCGCCCAGCATTCGGAAGTAAACATAAATATTTTCTTCTGGTATGAAGTGCATCAATTTCCCTTGATGAATTACGGGTTTTATTTTTCTCCAATCCAAAAGTTTCTTCATAAAGTCGTAGGCTTCATTTTGTTCTTTCGTTCTTCCACTTGAGACAAAAGAATTTACTTGATCTTCTTTCCAGCCACCAGGCACGTCACGTCTCACGGTTGGGTGAATAGAGTAATCTCCATCCATCAGCAATTCTGTACCATAATACAATTCGGGGATACCGCGAGTTGTCAATAAGAATATTAACCCCATTTTGAATTTATTCATATCTCGCCCCATGTTGTAGAAATACCGAGGCATGTCGTGGTTATCCAAAAAGGTGACATTGGCATAAGCATCAGGATAAATAAAATCTTGAGTCAACATAGTGTAAAGCCTTGCAAGACCTTTGTCCCACGCGCCTTGTTCATTGAGGCCTAGATTAACAGCATTTGTTAATGGATAATCAATTACAGACGGCAAATGCGATTGATATCCATCTTTGTTAATTCCATTCTGCTGCCAATATCCAACCATTGTCTTCAAGTTGACAAGCACCTCACCGAAGATATTGAACTTGGGATATTCGTCCAGAACCTGTTGTGCCCACCTCGCCATAAAATCTTTATCAGGATATGGATACGTATCCATTCTTATCCCATCAATGCCAGCATACTCAATCCACCATAGTGTATTCTGGATGAGATACCTGGCGAAGAGCGGATTACTTTGGTCTACATCAGGCATGGTATAATCAAACCATCCATCGTTCATAATTTTCAGATCGATAGAAGAATGATAGGGATCTGATATTACTTCGCTGCGATAATTTGATCGTGTGAATTCTGGAAATTGATGAATCCAATTTTTCTCCGGAGAATCAAGCACAAGCCAATGTTGATTTCCGATATGATTCATCACCATATCCTGAATCATTTTTAATCCGCGCGCATGACATTTTTCAACAAGTGCTACATACTCTTCATTTGAACCAAAACGCTTATCAACTTTATACAAATCCGTGATCGCATAACCGTGGTAGCTTTCTCTTTTTTGATTATTCTCTAAAATCGGATTGATCCAGACTGCCGTGACGCCCAAGTCTTGGATATAATCCAGATGATCTGAAATCCCTTTTAAATCTCCGCCATGGCGGCCGAAAGGCTTTTCCCGATGAACACCTTCATAGAATCCTGGAAGCGTATCATTCTTCACATCGCCATTAGCAAAACGATCGGGCATGATCAGGTACATCACATCACTAGAATTAAAACCTTGAATGCGGTTGCCTGCTATTGATTTGTTTTTCAATTCGTAAGAATATGTAAAAGTCTTTTTCCCTGATTTAAATTGTATAGGTATTGTCCCTGCCTTTGTTCCTCGGCTCACTTCAAGATTTAAAAAAAGATAGTGAGGGTTTTCTACATTTATTTTTTCCTTAATCGAAACACCGGGATAATTTATGCTTGCCTCGTAATTGGAAATATCAGCGTGATTATTATAAAATAAGATTTGTAATTCCGTGTTCTTCATTCCCACCCACCAGAAGGTAGGCTCAACACGATCAAAGTCTGATTTGGTTTGTGCCTGTGAGGTGAAAACTGGATGAACAAAAATTATAAATAGTACGATAAATTTTCTGGCAGAGGTCATATGGGAGTTTTTAATGAGGTTGAAATTTAAATCAAAAATAACTTTTGCATCTGAAGCTAAGTCATTAAATAAATTCATTAGAGTTACGATGGCTTTGGTGGATAATGTTTAGATTTATTTAACAACAAGTGAGCTAAAACAACTAGAGCCTAGTTTTCTACAGCAAGACAATTTAACAACAGCCAAGCAGCAAAATTAGATTAATTTAAGAAATCGCCCGTTCATTGAAAGGCGACCTTTACACAGGAATCTAGTAGCGGCTTGAATTCGCTAGCAAATGTTTTTGCTTAATTTTGATTTATGAACCGCATAGACCGACTGACGGCCATTCTCATTCAGTTGCAATCCAAAAAGATTGTGAAGGCAGAAGAAATTGCCAATCGATTTGAAATCAGTCTTCGCACGGTATACCGCGATGTAAAAGCACTGATGGAAGCAGGGGTGCCTATTGGTTCAGAAGCAGGTACAGGATATTTTATTGTGGATGGATATCATCTGCCCCCCGTGATGTTCTCGCAAGATGAAGCAAGCGCGATGATGATGGCTGGAAAGTTAGTCGAGAGAATGACAGATCAGTCAGTGCGCACTGCATTTGAAGGCGCTTTGTTAAAAATTAAATCCGTACTGAACGAAGCACAGAAAGATCACCTGGAAAGTTTACAAGATCACATTGAGGTCTTCCGACCGCAGATGAACTTACCCGCACAGTCCGGGAGCGTCCTTACCGATCTCCAAAAAGCCGTAGCCGGCAAACAAGTCGTGCACATCGACTATTTCAGCAACCATCAAAACGAGCAGACACAACGCGATGTAGAACCAATTGGCTTATTATATTATAGTGCCGCTTGGCATTTGATTGCGTGGTGCCGCTTGCGGAACGGCTTTCGCGATTTTCGCTCTGATAGAATTAAAGAAATGAAAGCAACCGGCGAAATCTTTGAACCGAGGAGCATTTCTACAATGCAGGAATATTTCAACAGCCTACAGCAAGCCAACACGGAAATGAAGACGGCTGTCATTCTCTTTGACCAACGGGAATCTCGCTACGTTAATAATTCTCGTCATTACTTTGGATTTGTCTCAGAAGAAGAAGTGGATGGGCAATTTCGTATGAAATTTCTCACTTCCGATTTTCAAATGATGGCGCGCTGGCTCATCTCTTACGGTCGCGGTATTGAAATAGAGAGCCCCGATGAATTGAAAAATATTGTTCTTGAATTAGTCGAAGAATTACAAGAACATTACCTCAAACTGGTGGGTCAGCATTGATTTTTTACGGCTTTGGTCCTCCTAAGCATGAGCGAAGGAGGGCTGCTGACATAGGGTTGTCACTCCGGCTCCAAAAATAATTCAACTTTCTTTTCTCTCCTGACATAGGGCTGTCATACTCCAATCGTTGATTTGATTATAAAATCAAACGGTATGAACAATCCACAGCACACCCCCGTCGAGAAAGAAATTAAGCCTATTAATTTTCTTTACCAACGCGCAGAAGTCAAAGTGAATGATTTGATCAATCAGATACCAGTAGCCAAAGAACTTTTCAAGGAAGCAATCCGACTTGACCTTCACCCAACCGGCCCAATCCATTGGCACTACATCGGATTTACAGGAGTCGCTTCGAAACCATTTCTGCTGGAGATCTGTCTTCCTGTGGCAAGTGTGCCGAATGATTACGATGGCACATTCCATTTCAAACGCACAGAGAACTTCAAATCACTTTCGATTATGCATGAAGGAGGATGGAATGAAATTCCAAAAAGTTATGCCATCCTGAAGAAATGTGTTGAAGAACACGACTACCAACCGATCGGCATTACGCGAGAGGTTTATATTAATTCCGACTTCGCTGATCCACAAGCTAACGTTACTGAAATACAAATGGGAATAAAATAAAATCAATATGGAAGTACTAGTGTTTACCACGTCCGTTCAATCCACCGACCAGGTGAAATCGTTGGCACCTTTCATCGACTCACTCGCCGGCAAAGACCGCTGGAATTTTGCGCTCGATGACTGTGACAAAATCTTACGCATCGTTTCCGATCAAGTGAAGCCCAAGGCGGCCATTCACTTGTTGAAGCAATATGGTTATCAATGTCACGAACTAACCGATTGAAGTATGAGAAAAGTTATTCTTAGTCTCGCCGTCAGTCTGGATGGAATGATCGAAGGGCCAAACGGTGAATACGATTGGTGTCCTCCGCCATCAAAAAAAGAAATGTCAGGTTTTCTGGATAAGATTGATACCATTTTTCTCGGCCGCAAAAGTTTTGAGCTGATTGGTAAGTCAATGTTTCCAAAAAAAGAACATTATGTTTTTTCGAACACTCTAAAAAAAGCCGTCGATTTTAAATTGATTGGAAAGGAAGCCAAACAAAAAGTGATTGAACTTAAAAATCAGCCGGGAAAAGACATTTGGCTTTTTGGTGGAGCGAAACTTGTAAGCTTCTTTCTTAATGAAAATCTAGTGGATGAAATGTGGCTTGGAGTGGTGCCAGTTGTTTTAGGGAAAGGCAAACCACTTTTCTCCGATGTCAATCAGCGAACTCACTTTAAGCTTGCAGGGGCAAAACCAAACGATGGCTATGTTTCACTCTATTATCAATACGAACAAAAATAATTATCAATCCAAAATTCAAATTTTATGACAACAACCTTGTTAACATTAAACATTTCTGTTACGATCCACGCACCAAAATCCAAAGTATGGAGTGCACTCACGGATCCTCAACAAATTAAGAAATATCTTTTCGGCACGGAGACCAAGACCGACTGGAAGGTGGGTAGCCCGATTACCTTCAGCGGAGTGTGGGAAGGAAAATCGTATATCGACAAAGGCACCATCTTGCAGATTGAAAAAGAAAAAGTATTGAAGTATAACTACTGGAGCTCGTTTTCAGGAACTGAAGACAAGCCCGAGAATTACGCCAACGTCACTTATGCACTTGAAGATCACAACGGAAATACAGTTTTTCATTTGGCACAAGATGGTATCAAAACCAATGAAGCCAAGGACCATTCTGAGCAAAACTGGAAGATGGTATTGAATTCGCTGAAAGATCTTTTGGAGAAGTGATTTAAGATCTCCTGATCGTTGTTATCACAGTTTGCCCATGGTCGGTGTGGTCACCGACCATGGGCAAAAGTAATCTGTCATCATTTACAATCGACCTTTTAATAACTCAATGCAAGATCAATTGCTGTTAAACGATTTCCTGCTTAGATTACGCTTGTTATTAATTTCAATTGATTTACCCTCAATACTAACCGATGACAAGATTTATAATCTTCTTTTTATTAATAATGCCAGCATCCGCATGGAGCCAAACCAAACCTACAGTTGATTTACCTATAAGAGGGTTTTGTATAGCCGCGCCAGAACCAAAAGATATCGATCGGTTTATCAAATTCATAAAAGAGGAACTGGTCACTCGAAAAGTTAATACTCTGGTGCTTCGGGTTGAATATCATTATCAGTTTGATAGTCATCCAGAGTTGCGTGATAGCATTGCGCTGACAAAACAAGATGTTAAAAGGATTGTGGCTGCATGTAAGGAGAGCGGTATTAGTTTGATTCCTCAGATCAATTTGCTGGGTCATCAATCATGGGCTAGCAGGCTTAATAATTTACTTCGCGTATATCCACAATTTGATGAAACTCCTAATGTGAAAATGCCGGTGAAATATGTGTGGCCAAATGAAGATGGTTTGTATTGTAAAAGTTATTGTCCCCTTCATCCTGATGTTCACAATGTTGTGTTCTCATTAATGGATGAGATCTGCGATGTCTTTGAAGCTTCCGCCTATCATGCGGGCATGGATGAAGTATTTTACATTGGCAATGATCAATGTCCAAGATGTAGCGGTAGAGATAAAGCAGAGTTGCTTGCCGGTGAAGTGAGAATGATCAGTGAACATCTTGCACTTAAGAACAGACAATTATGGATTTGGGGCGACAGGCTGCTGGATGGAAAAACAACTGGCCTAGGCATGTGGGAAGGAAGCATGAATAACACCCATCGAGCTATTGATCTGATTCCTAAAAATGTAACAATATGCGATTGGCACTATGAACGTGCTGATAAAACAGCTGTCTATTTTGCCATGAAGGGTTTGAAAGTAATTACATGCCCTTGGCGAAATCCATCAGTTGCCATAACACAGTTAAACGATATGGCTAATTTCAGAAAGGATGCTACTCCTGAAATGAAAGATAATTTTCAGGGGATGATGCAAACTGTGTGGTCACCTGCAAACAACTTTTTAGATGGCTTTTACGATACCAGCAAGAAGAATGCTGAGGAAAATACGCCCTGGAATTGCTTCAGGATCATGTACGGAAAGATGAATGCGAATTAAAGCCTTCATCTCAAAGGAAATTCCTTTTTTCAAATCGAATCAGTGACAACACCCACCTCGTGCAATTGCATCGAAGAAGCATGCTTCACATTTAACGGCAGAAGAGATTGTAAAGGGAGTTTGAACATTGCCGCAGACATTCGCATCTACCCCAATCACAATTTGGTGATTGAAAAATTGTAACTAAACTAAAACACATTACTATCTACTAATGCAAAAGAAAATCGCAGGCATAACAGCGTTCACGTTGTTCTTATTACTTAATACACTTTCGTATAGCCAGTTCAGAGTTGTAGGTTATTTTCCTAACTGGGCTGATATGAATAGTGACATCAATAATCTGGTTGTCTCACGGCTGACGCACATCAATTGGGCCTTTCAAAATCCAGATGCATCCGGAAATTTTATTGAATCCGACAATGGGCTGGACAAGCTGGTTACTAAAGCTCATGCCGCCAGCGTGAAGGTGTTGGTTTCTCTTGGAGGCGGAGCGGCAAGTAGTGGCACCACAAAAAATAATTATTATAGCCTCATCTCCTCAGAGAGCAGTAGGGGGGCTTTCATACATAAAATTATGTTATATGTTAAAGCGCACAATCTTCAGGGCGTTGATGTAGATTTTGAAGGACCTGCGATAAATTCTAATTACGGTTCATTTATAAAACAATTATATGATACGTTGCATCCGAAAGATCTTCTGCTAACAGCAGCACTTAATGGCGAAGCTACAGACGCGATTGACAATTCTACTATTCCATATTTTGATTGGATAAATATCATGTCATACGATGCAACGGGTTCGTGGACACCTAACAACCCTGGACAACATTCTTCTTATGAGTATGCAGAGACAGGCATTAGCACATGGTCAGCTCGTGGTGCAAAAAAGGATCAACTCGTTGTAGGTGTTCCATTTTATGGTCATGCCTTCAGAAGTTTAATAAGTATGGATTATGATAACTATAATGTAATTATCAAAACCTTTCCAGACGCTTATTTGAAAGATCAAGAAGGTGATGTGATTTATTACAATGGTATTCCAACTATTCAGAAAAAAACTTTTCTGGCGATGGATAAGGCATCAGGCATTATGATATGGGCATTGTCGTATGATACGTATGACGACCATTCATTGCTTAAAGCGATTGATGATGCTGTGAAGAGTTATAATCCCAATGATTTGGCGCCAGTAGTCACACTTATCTCACCGGCTGCAGACACAACCATTCATCAAACTAGTTTACCAATTCGCGCTTCGGTCAAAGATGCTGACGGTATTTATACCGGCACTACTCTTAATATTAATTCAACATTAGCAGATAATTCTACACTTGATGCCCCAATATTTAATGTAAAGAACCTCTCGAATGGCGTGTACACAATTTCGTTGAATGGAACAGATCATCAAAATAGAACAGGTACATCATCTTTCACATTAACTGTCACTAATGCTCCTCGCACTGCATTTAACGGAACGGCAGTTTCTATTCCAGGAAAAATTGAGGCAGAGAATTATGATGCCGGTGGAAGTGATTTAACTTTTAAGGATAATACTGCTACCAATGATGGTAAAACTTATCGATTTGATGCTGTTGATATTGAAGGCTGCAATGATGTTGACGGAGGTTATGATGTTGGTTGGATAGCGGCAGGAGAATGGTTAGACTATTCAATCAATGTGGCATCAGCTGGTGTTTACGTGTTCGAGTTCAGAGTAGCTTCACCTAACTCTGATAGGAAATTTCATGTTACAGTTGATGGAATTGATAAAACAGGATTGATAACCGTTCCATTGACGGGCGGATGGCAAACTTGGCAAACCGTTAAAAGCGGCGTTATTGATCTTGGAGCCGGTGATCATGTATTGCGCGTTGTATTTGACGCCGGTGATTTTAATTTTAATTTCAATTACATTAACGTTGCCAAGGTTAATCCTACAGCCATAACCGGAATAGAAGGTAATTCACACAAAGTTTACCCGAATCCCTGCTCAGATTTTGTTTTCATAGAATCAGACCAAGCAGACCAGTCCGTAGTTGAAATAACAGATATGCTCGGCAGGTCCGTAAATGTGAGAGTCGCGGAACAATCAACAAAACAAATTCGTCTGGACTTCACGCATCAGGCTTCAGGAATTTATTTACTAAATGTAAAATCCAGTAATGGTTCAACGGTTTTAAAAGTTTTAAAACAATGAGGGGTATTTATAGTCTTCTGCTTTTCACATAATCCAGTTTTCACCAGATTATAATGCATGTAGTCAACGGAGCAGGGATTTACAAAGTCTGGGCTATTTGAATTTTATTTCCGCAGGTGTCATCAAAGACGGCAATCTTTACTGTTCCCATTTGTTGAGGTGCCATAGTGAACTGCACGCCCAGTTTGCTCAATCTTTCGTATTCCTTTTGAATGTCAGTTACACTAAAGACGGTGGCTGGAATACCCGCATCATACAATGCTTTCTGGTAAACTTTTGCCGGGTCAAAACCTAATGGCTCAAGCAGGAGCTCCACTCCATCAGGTTCTTCATTGGAAACAACGGTGAGCCAACTGTGCTCGCCCAATGGAACATCTCGTTTTAGTTGGAAGCCCAGTTTTTCTGTATAAAATTTTAATGCTTTTCTTTGGTCGTTGACCGCTACGCTGGTTACAGTGATTTTCATAGAATGAACTTTTGTTGTGTAAAAATGCACGAGGACCTTCTACTTCATTTATTCATTCTTGCTGATTTTACTTTCGCCGCATTTTTTCCCGTCATTCGCCTGAACAGCAAACTAAATGTGCTCAAACTTTCGTAGCCAACACTGTAACACGCATCTGAAACTGAGCCGTGGTTTGCCAGAATCTTTTTTGCTTCTGAAATTCTTTTCTCTTTTAAATGTTGAGCGGGTGTCAAGCCATAAAGCCGTTTAAACTCACGGTTGAGATGGAATTTAGAAACATGAACGGCATTCGAAATTGTATCGAGTGATAGCGGCTGGTTAAAATTTTGGTCAATGAAATGCTTTGCCTTTATCACGCGGTCAATTTGATGCGTGTTGCGGTAAAACCGGGCGGTGAGTTTTTTTACTGTGTTGTTATAAAACATTGGCTTCTCTCCGTTCAAAAAACCTCACTTACAATACTGATCCACCGAGTACTTTGCTTTTGTGTCTCCCAACTGCACAGCTTGTTTCCAATCGCCGCAGGCTTTGTCTTTGTCGTTTAGTTGATAATAAAAGTTGCCGCGCTGCTTGTAATACGAAGCATTCTTTCCATCCAGTTGAATGGCCTCATCCATGTCGGCTAGTGCTGCACCGAAGTCTTCCTTTCCGGCCTTGCAATTAGCACGGCCTGCCAGTGAAGCGGCATCCTTTGGATTTAATTTAATTGCCTTATCATAATCCAAAATGGCTTGATCATATTCCTGGCCTTCTTCTTTTATTACTGCACTGTTGAAATATACATCGGCATTGTTGGGATCAAGCGCCACAGCTTTCGCTAAATTATCAAGCGCTGACTTTTTATTCCCTAACCCCACGTAAGCACGGGCACGATCTAAAAACAAAGCGAGTGTATTTTCACCTGCTTTCAGAGCGTCATCAAAATCTTTTACAGCCGCTTGATAGTCCTGCTGATTGAGCGAACACTCTCCGCGTCTGAACAAAACATTCTTGTCTTTGTTTCCGCCATCCACGGCCTTATCGAAATATCCTTCAGCAACCGGATAATTTTTTAGTTCAAAATAGGTATCACCTAGTTTCTGATAAAAGTTGGCATCGGGCTTCTCCGTTAGTTTTTCTACTGAGCGCAAATCTTTTGCGGCTAAATCATATTTCTGAATTTTCAAATAGGTGTTAGCCCGGTTTTCATAAGCACGCACATAATCCTCTTTTTTGGAAACAGCAGCCGAAAAATCAGCGATCGCTTTGTCAAACTGATCCTGATTGAAATAAGCTTTTCCCCTATTATTATATAAAACAGGATCGGTCAGCCCAAGGTTAATGGCTGCAGTGTAGTCCTCGGAAGCACCTAAATAATTATTGTTGCGGAAACGTGCATCGCCTCGATGATAAAATGCATTAGCGAGTTTTGGATTCTTTTCAATCGCTGTATTAAAATCTGTTAAAGCACCTTCTACATCTTTGTTGTCGAGCTTGCAATAGCCGCGCAGATCGTAGGCCGTAGCTTCAGTGTAGCCGGCATTGATGGCTTTGTCTAAATCTGTGAATGCATTTTTATACTCCTGCGCATCGAACCGACACGCTCCTCGTTTAAAAAGAATTTCTGATGAAGTCTCCCCCAGTTCAATGGCTTTCGAAAAATCGGGAAGCGCCTTGGCCAGCTCAGCTGTTTCGTAATACGAATCACCGCGCGCCGCAAAAGTGAGCTTATCATTGGCGCCACTCGAAATTGCTTTGCTTAAATCTTCGATAGCTTCTTTGTAATTTTTCAAATTGTATTTCGCTACGCCCGAGAGTGAATATTCATTGGCACTAGCTTGATTAGCTGCAATGACGATCTCTAAATCAGCAACCACTTTTGCCCACTCTTTTAGTTGTGTATTGGCAGCAGCACGATTCTTTAATGCCTGCGGATATCGGTTCTTAATTTTCAACGACTGATCAAAATCTACGATGGATTCTTTCACCAGGTTGGAATTCAATTTTGCTTTTCCACGATTATTGTAAATCACTTCGTCATTAGCACCTAATGCAATTGATTTATCATACGCTTCGATGGCTCCGCCAAGGTTGTTGTCCTTAAACCGGCCATTACCTACTTGAAAATAAACTTCTTTGTTTTTGCTTCCTGCAACAATGGCTTTCTCCAAATAGCTCAATCCTTCTTTGTCTTTTTGCAATTGTATGTAAGACATACCAAGATCCTCGAGCGTCACCACATCCGGCTGATCTTTCTGAGCTACTTTCAACAAGTCCGTTATAGCGTTGGTGTAATCTTTGGTTTCATAAAGAGACTTCCCTCGCTTTTCATTCAGTTCGGTTTCTTTCTCGCCGCCTGCTTCTGCAACATTCAAGGCTTCAGTGCAACCATTGAAATCCTTTGCATCAAACCGCAAGTAGCCGAGACACAAATTCGCCTTGGCATCCTTCATTCCAGCTTTAACTGCGCGCTCCAAAAAATCTTTGGCGGCATCGCGTTCTTTAAGATTGTATTTAGAAACTCCGAGCATCCTAAGTAAGTCCGCTGACTCACCTTCAGTGCTACGCACTTTGTTTAAGTCCTCGGCAGCTCCAGCATAGTTTGCTAAACTGAATCTCACAGTTCCTCGATTCAATATGGCTTTGCTGTAATCTGGTTTGAGTGTGATAGCTTTATCAAAATCAGCGAGTGAACCTTGTAGATCACCTAATGTGGATTTTGCTTTGCCGCGATTATTGAAGACGATAGCGTCTGCTTGAGAAAGGGCAACGGCCTTGTCGTACGAAGTAATCGCACTCGCAAAATCATTTTTTAAAAATTTGCAATCGCCCAAATTTTTAAAGGCATCATAATCCGAAACGCCTAATGAAATTGCTTTCTCCAGATCCTTTATTGCATTATCGATATCCTTTTGTTGATATTCTGCATTTCCCTTATAGAGAAAAATTTCTTTGGTATTAGAACCTAGTGCCACAGCCCGACCCAATGATTCAACAGTTCCTTTATAGTCTTTTGTTTTATACTGACAAGTGCCAAGTTGTTCAAAAACTTCTTTGTCGCTCACGCCCATCGAAACAGCAGAAGACAATGCAATCGCAGCGCCAGCCAAGTCTCCGGTATTAA
>Ga0207155_1154_pt1 | contig 15514 bp, 12 predicted proteins | sample Alteio_BWMinHeat_26_FD_153515 | JGI IMG/M metagenome (GOLD analysis project Ga0207155, IMG submission 153515) | Enriched cells from forest soil in Barre Woods Harvard Forest LTER site, Petersham, Massachusetts, United States -... | ecosystem: Environmental > Terrestrial > Soil > Temperate forest >... | reverse complement strand
AGCCCGGAACTCCGACGTTTTCGCAGCGGGAGTTGACCTGCACGGGGTGCATGATTGGTCGGCTTACATGAAGGCAGCGGTTGCCGACGAGGACGGCCGATTTGAAAAGGGCGATGCGAAAAGGGCGCTGGAGGTTGCGTGGAATTCGTCTCCTGTGGCCTCGGTTGCAACATGGAAGTCTCCAGTCCTGCTGATCCAGGGCGACGACGATCGCAATGTCCAATTCCACCAGATGGTCGATCTGGTTCAGAGACTCGCGGAGGCTGGCGTGCCGTTCGAGGAGATTACCATTCCCGACGAGATTCACGGGTTTCTGCGGCACAGATCATGGCTGCAGGTCGACAAGGCGACGGTGGACTACTTCGATAAGGTATTCGGGGTGCAATAGGACTGCCCAGGGCAATTGCCGGTGTAGAGAATGCATCAGCGTCCCGACGACCGCGACCGGTTAGAGCACCGGCGAGCCTGGAATCCAAGAGCCTGCAGCACGAAGGGCTAGACCTCACCTTTCAGAGAGTTGACTTGCTAATACGCGGGCGCGAACGCCTAGTCGAGTAAGTCACAACCTCCATCGAGGGGCACCGAGTGGGTGTAGCCCGGGAGGTAACCGCCACTTATCATCGGGCTGCCAAAAACGGGGGTACCAAACATGTCTGAGAAACGATATGCGCCGCATGTTGCGGTGTTTATTGCACTTGGTCTGGTCGCTGCGGCATTAGCTTCCGACAGAGCTGTGACCACCAACATCAGGGACGCGTTTCCTATAGCTCATTGGCTCGAAGGCGTGGAACAGGGAGTCAAGCCGAGAGAGACGACCAGCTTCGCTCTTGTTCCCGGTTATTACAAGATGACCATCCAGAGTTATTGCCTACACGCAGGCACCTACGCTCCAACAAAAGGTGACGGCTATTTGCTGGCTCCGCTAAGGGGAGATCGGGCCGGGTTGATCCGGTCGATACTGCAGAGGTCGGCCGAGCACACAGAGGTGCCGCAGCAAGACATTCAGCGATTGATCTGGGGTATCGAGGCGGACGCGAGCTTCGCCGACTATCCTCCCGATTTTCAGGCGCGGGTGCGGCCCTTGCTAACGCCCCAGGAAATCGCCGCCATGACCGCGGAGAAGTCGGTGAAGTCTGCTCTGGGCAGATTCGCGCCGCGCGGAGTCGAGCGCGCGCTCGATTTTTATGGCAATCTGCGGAGGAGGGTCACCGACGCACAAACCAGTTATCAGCAACTGGAAGATGTAGCGGTTCGGACCGGAGCCGCTCCCGAGGGCAAGGACAGCCGCAAAGTAGATCCGGGCAACTGGAATTATGCCGGGGATAATTTCTACATGCGTACCTACCCGTCCTCATACCCAACTACGGTGGCTGAAATCCTGGTGCCAGCCTGTTACCGGCTCGAAAGAGACGACCGGGGGCGCTTGAGGGTGCTCGAGAGCGGGCCGTATCGCATTGAGGCGGCCTATGACGATGACAGCCCCAGCCAGAGCCGAGCATGGCGTTTCAGGTCGCTGCGGTTCTCGGGACCGGGTGGACCATTCGTTATCCGAGATACGGGATGGATGGTGTCTTCCCTGGCGGCATCATACGGTGGTGGCCGTCGCGGTTCGCTCAACTCACCTGCGAAACCAGACGGAGCGGCAGTCCGATACCTTCAGCCAGTCAAATACAATGGGAGCGCTAAGCTCCAAGGACCTTCCCCGAACGAGATCGATACCAGAATTCGAGACGCGACGAACAAATGGGATCAGGTCAACCGGTATCGCAATGAATGGAGGCGAGGCGGCACAACTTCGGATCAGCAATCGGCCGAAGACCTGACTGACCTTACTCATTTCGTAGCCGCGCTCGAGTCGCTTGGCCGAGGATTACAAACAAGCGACGGGTCGCGCGATTATCTATTGAGAGCGCTGGCCGCCTGGACCGCGGCGAGTTGCGTGGTGTCCGGGGATTGTGCCGGCATAGTACCGTCGAGAGGCGGAGACTGCGCGAAGGTATTCGATCCAACTAGCGTGGTTGCGACGCCTGGAAATACGGCCAAACAACGGCTGGGATTATCTGCTCGGGTCAAGATCCCGTAAAGGGAATAGAACGCGGATGACTCGGATTTGGGCGGATTCTCGCGGATACGGATGATCTTATCAATCCGCGCCAATCCGGCTGATCCGCCAGATCAGAGTTCTATTCTTCAACCCCACCCAGGTCTCAGCGGATGCCTGCGAGGCCCAGCCGTTTAGCGATGATGCTTTCGATCTCGGCGATAGGAACTCTGTCCTGGAGCATGGTGTCGCGATCTCGGATCGTAACCTGATTGTCTTCCAGCGACTGGTGGTCCACGGTTATGCAGGCGGGCGTTCCTACCTCGTCCTGCCGGCGATATAGCTTGCCGATTGCGGCCGTGTCATCGTAGACGGCGCGCATTGCTCCGGTCCGCTGCAGGCGGTTCTTTATGTCCCTGGCCAGACTCACGATCGGCTCTTTGTTTTTGGCAAGCGGGAGCACCGCGACCTTGATGGGGGCCAGGTCCGGGTGCAGCTTGAGGACGACGCGAGTCTCGCCGCGGACTTCTTCTTCGTGATAGGCATCCATCAGGAACGCGAGGACTGAGCGATCGACGCCGGCCGACGGCTCGATCACGTATGGGAATACGTGCTGCTTCGATTCGGGATCGAAATAGGTCAAATCAGCCGTCGAGTCCGGATTAAGACGCTTTCCTTCCGGATCGAGCGGCTTCTTGGAATGCGCCATCAGGTCAAAGTCTGTCCGGTTCGCGATGCCTTCGAGTTCATCCCATTGCTTTTCCTGGTCGTCCCGATCGGGGAAGAACCGGTATTGTAGATCGACTGTCCGCTTGGCGTAATGGGCCAGCTCGGCCCGAGGCTGCTCGTATTTTCGGATGTTCTCGCAGCGCATTCCGAGCGAGAGATACCAGTCGTAGCGCGCGTCGATCCATCGGTCATGCCACTGTTCATCGTTCATCTCGCCGGGCTTGAGAATAGCGGGCGGCTTGACGAAGTATTCAATCTCCATCTGCTCGAATTCCCGCGTGCGGAAAATGAAGTTGCCCGGCGTGATCTCGTTGCGAAACGACTTCCCGATTTGAGCTACCCCGAACGGCAGCTTTCTGTTGGTCGTATCAAGCACGTTCTTGAAATTGACGAATATGCCCTGGGCGGTCTCGGGCCTCAAGTAAGCCAGACCAGACTCATCCTCGACCGGGCCGATCGTAGTGCGGAACATCAGATTGAACTGCCGGGGCTCGGTCAAATCAGGGGAACCGCACTCAGGACACTTGCCACCCTCGATCTTGTCGGCCCTCAGTCGAGTCTTGCACTTGCGGCAATCGACCAGCGGGTCAGAGAAAGTAGCTTCGTGCCCGGAATACTTCCAGGCCAGTCTGTTCATCAGAATGCCGGAGTCCAGCCCGACCACATCGTCGCGTTCGTAGACGACCGAGCGCCACCATGCGCGCTTTACGTTATTCTTGAGCTCGACGCCGTTGGGTCCGTAGTCCCATACCGAGCCCAGTCCTCCGTAGACCTCACTGCTTTGAAACGCGAATCCGCGCCGCTTGGCGAGCGATGCAATAGTTTCTATATCAGCCATTGTCTTTGTTTGATCCTCGTGTCTACTGGCCAAGAAATCCAAATACAAGGAAACCTCAAATATACAGCACAGCCATTGCATTTAAAAGTTGGCTGTTGAGTCAGCCTGCAGTCTCCAAAGGGGCCCTGGCCGGGAATCGGGTCGTGTTAGGCTCGGCGCGACAGATATATTCATCGATGATGGGCAACAAATGCAGCCGGGACCACCGACGCCGGGAACCGCAGCAAGACATAGAGGTGAATTGAACGCGAGATGCATATGCTCACACTTCCATGCTCCTGCACAAGCGGGACGCAGAGAACCTTTTGCCCGCTTAAGCGCAACCTTTCGCGGTATTTGCCACGTACATGCATTAGGCGAATGAGCGACCGAAGCCCGGCTCAATACTTGAAACGTCGTGCCGGCCGCTTACAGGAGCAGCTCCAATTTGAAAAGAGGTGTAGTTGATGGAGAGTTTACTCAAGGATTGCCGCTTCGGACTCAGAATGCTAATGAAGAATCCCGGCTTGAGCGCAGTCGCGATCATCGCGCTTATGTTGGGGATCGGCGCGAACAGCGCCATATTCAGCGTTGTCGATGCAGTGCTGTTGAGGCCGCTACCTTACGAGCAGTCAGAGAAACTCATGTTCCTGGGCGAGCGCAGCCAGGTGCTGAATGATATGTCGATCTCGTACCCCAATTTCCAAGACTGGCGGTCGCAGAACCAGGTTTTTGAAGGCATTTCGGTGTTCCGGCGACAGAGCCTGAACCTGACGGGCCAGGCAGAACCGGAGCGTCTGCAGGGCGGGCTGGTGTCTGCCGAAATGTTCCCGTTGCTAAGAGTCGAGCCCCAACTAGGCCGAACCTTTAGCGCCGACGAGGATAAGCCCGGCGCCCAACCAGTCGCCGTGCTGTCACACGCGCTATGGCAGCGCCGGTTTGGCGGGGATCGAGGAGTGGTCGGCCAATCCATCACACTCAGCGACAAGCAGTACGCAATCATTGGCGTAATGCCTGAAGGGTTCCAGTTCCCCACGCGGGTCGAGCTATGGATGCCGGTGGGCCAGGAATCGGGCAGCCCGAGTTGGGCTCAGCGGGGCAACCATCCCGGGCTTTATGGAATCGCGCGGCTGAAGCCAGGCATCACGCTGGAGCAGGCTCGCGCCAATATGGATTCGGTAGCAGTCCAGTTGGAACAGCAATATCCGGATTCGAATGCCGGTGATCGGGTGACCGTCAGGCCGTATCTGGAGCAAGTCGTGAGAGACATCAAGCCCGCGCTGTTAGTGCTGCTGGGCGCAGTAGGATTTGTACTGCTAATAGCCTGTGCAAATGTCGCTAATCTGCTTCTGGCCCGCGCTGCGACCCGTCAAAAGGAAATATCGATTCGAGTTGCTCTGGGAGCCGGCAGGATGCGCCTGGTCCGCCAACTGCTGACCGAAAGCGTGATTCTGGCGCTCGGAGGCGGTGGGCTAGGCCTTGTGCTGGCCAAGATAGGAGTCAGCCTGATCGTTGCGGCATATCCCGATAGCATTCCTCGCTCGGGCAGCATTGGATTGGATTGGCGAGTTGTCGGGTTCACAGCGTTGGTCGCGATCGGAACAGGCCTTGTGTTCGGCCTCGTGCCGGCGCTGCACTCCAGCAGGCCCGATCTGAATGAATCGCTCAAGGACGCTGCTCGGGGAAGCAGCGGTGGAGTCATGCGCCAACGGCTTCGCGCCGTCCTGGTAGTCGTGGAAGTTGCGATGTCTCTCGTGCTTCTGATCGGCGCGGGATTGATGCTGCGAAGTTTTTACTCCCTATTGCAGGTCGACCCCGGATTCAAGACTGAGAGCGTGCTGACGTTCAACGTTAACTTGCCGCCGGCAAAGTACAAGGAGAGCGACCAAATGATCAGCTTCTACCGGCAGGCCCTGGATCGGTTGAAGCAATTGCCGAGCGCCCAATCAGTCGGGCTCTCAAGCGGCCTGCCCCTGGGTAATAACGGTAATCAGACTTCGTTCGTGGTCGCGGACCAGCCCGAGCCACCTGCCTCCCAGGTCCCACTGACAGAGATGGCGTTGGTCAGCCCCGATTACTTCAGCGCGATGAGGATACCGCTGTTATCTGGCCGCAGCTTTACGGATCAAGACAACAAGGATTCGGCCAGAGTGATGGTGGTCGATGATCTTTTCGCGAAACGATACTGGCCCGGCGAAGACGCCGTTGGAAAGCGGGTTCGATTTGAGCGAGATCCAAAAATACCGCCCACAACCGTGGTCGGTGTAGTTGGACGAGTGAAAATGGAAGGACTCGACACTGACTCGGGCCGCGTCCAGTCCTACTTTCCCTACACCCAGAACACATGGAACGGGATGACGTTCGTGATCAGGGCATCGACCGACCCACAGATGCTGGCCGGTGTCGCTCGCGAACAGATACAGGCGGTGGATAGCGGCATGCCGATATTCGAAGTCCAGACGATGGAAAGGATATGGTCGGCCTCGCTGGCACCCCAACGGCTGAACCTGATCTTGCTTGGTATTTTCGCGGCGATTGCGCTGGTTCTGGCGGGCGTCGGGATTTATGGAGTGATGTCATATTCAGTTACGCAGCGCACTCACGAGATGGGTATCCGGATGGCACTCGGCGCGCGGCCCGGCGACGTCGTTGCACTCGTGCTGAAGAATGGGATGACATTCGCGCTGGCCGGCCTTGCCACCGGCGGCGTCATCGCTTTCTTCTTGACGCGCTTGATGGCAGGTCTTCTATTCGGCGTGAGCGCCCGGGACCCGCTGACCTTCGCGACTATCTCGGGGCTGCTGGTTCTGGTGGCGCTCTTTGCCGCTTATATCCCAGCCCGCCGGGCGACCCGGGTAGACCCCATCGATGCGCTGCGCTATGAGTGAAACTCGAGGTACTAATTCGGACGGCTTCGCTAGCCGACTTTTTGGGCAAAGGCATCCGAGTCCATCTTGCATCCATGGACTCCGATCTCAAGATTAACTATCCGCGGTTCAACACAGAATCGATGTCCGCTCCACAGACGATTTTGTAACACTGCTGATAGAGGTCGAAATAATAGGCCCTGGGGTTCGGTTTCTCGAACATTGCCTTCCGCTCTCGGTCAGCAATTATGGTCATTAGCTCCACGGCCGCCAGGTGCTTAGAATCAACGATAGTATGGTTCCTCGTCGATTTCGTTGCCTCCTCAAAAGTTATTGATCCCATCAGTCCCTCCTGACTCATTGAAAAGCCTCCAAATGACACTCCAGGTATTTCGGCGCCGGCCGCCGTGATGCAATCGCAAGCACAGCTCCTTTCAAGTAGACGATGGGCGGGTTAAATTCCTGACCGCCCTGATTCACAAATCAACGGTTCCTGTCGTCATATAACCAGGCGGGTTGATCCGGAATGATTGGTCCGCCGGGGATTTGAAAATCACGGCGCAGGTTTATGTAGCCGGTGAAGGAGCCGGCCAGAATTACACGAGTTTCGATGGCCGTAGTTGCGTAGCAGCGGCACCTGAAGGCAGAAGCCGATGCTGTGACGCCGGGACCGCCTGTCCGAGTGTTGAATATCACCCAGTCCGGCACCGGCCATCGATGAAATCAAACCGCCCGGGCGGCCTCGTTCTAAATCAACGATGGTTGTCCGGGCGGTTGCTGCTATTGGAGGCGGTTGAGCGACAACCGCCAGTATGGCAGTCTCCACGGGCAGTCGAGAATCGGCGGGCCCTCGTCATACGCTTGCCAGGGCCGAGCCCTGCTACTGACTCGCCCCTCCGCGTCGCTTCAGCAGGACCTTGGCGGTATAGCTCACGACCACCACCTCATTCTGGTTCATAACCTCATTAAGGAACGTGACAATTCCGCTCTTGTCATCCCGCTCGCTCTTTCCTTCGACCCTTTGCCGCACCCGTATTGTATCGCCGATGAATACCGGCTTGACGAATCGCAGGCGGTCGAGCCCATAGAACGCGATCACCGTATCATTAGTCTGGCCCATTCTCACCGACAATCCGGTCGCTACTGAGAAAACTAGAGCCCCATGAGCAATGCGCTGACCAAACGGACCGCTCGCGGCCAATTCTTTGTTGGTGTGGATCTCGTTCCAATCTCCAGTCAGCGCCGCGAAGCTCACTATGTCGGCTTCGGTGATGGTTCGGCCGGCCGAACTGGATTCGTCGCCGGTCTTGAAATCCTCATAATACTTTCCCATTCCATTACCTCTCAGCAAGATTTGGTTCGCTCATCTCTTGTCTTCCGGCTCCGTTTCTCCTTCAAAAAGCGGGTCGCTGGCCTCGCTAAAGACATAGCAGGAATTCCTCAATTGCGGCATCCAGCCCAGGACGAGCATGCGGCGGCTACGCATATCGCTCTCGGCCTCTTGCATCAGCGCCTCTGCGCCGGGGGTCCGCTTGGCCGCATAGTAATTCATCTGGAAAGCACAGGCGGCCATATCGTTCACCAGCGTGTGCAAATGATTGCAGCTCTCAGCTCCACCCAGGACCTGAGCCGCGCGTCTGCGAAAGCCGCGGCCAATCTTTTCGCCAACCAAGCCTGATATCGCCCCCGTCGCGCCCTGGCAAAAGCCGGGATAAGGCATGCGCGTTATCACAGCGGCCGCGTCTGTTATAGTGAAATCCGGGAAGCCTACGAGAAGCCTGGAATCCAGGCTGTGGACGTTGTCGTCAAGTGTACCGTGAATTTCGAAGGCCGAATCGCCGATCCAATCAATCTCTATATTAATTCTTCTATTGAAAGCCGCCATTTAGTCACTGCTCCGCATTGTCAGAATTCCCGGGTCCCCGTTGCGCCCGCCCTGCGTTTGGCTCGGGATGCCCATTTGGATTCAGGACCTAACTATGTCACCGGCCCTCGCCCATACAAAAACCAAGAACTGCTTCCTCGAATCCCTCAGGATTGTCGAGCATCGGAAGATGTCCCGCCCGGCGGACTTCAGCAAGCTGTGCTCCGTTCAATTCTCGCTTCATAGCCTGCATGACATCAGGACGTGTGAGTTGACTCTCCTGGCCATATACTATGAGGGCCGGGCATTTTATTCGCGCAAGGTTGCTCCATTCATCGTAATCGTCGAACTGGGCTAGCGTCGCACGGTCAAACCGGTAAGTCAAGGATTCAGGAGGAGCGCCAGGCAACTCGAACGCCTTAAGGTTCGCACCAACAAAGCTCGCCAGCGCGGTGTCAGGTGCGTAGCGCGCGGCTCGTCGCTCTCTCGATACGGCTTGGTCGAGTGATCCAAAAACCGGGTGGGGTTTCTGGCCGGCGGCGTTCAACAGGTCGCGATGTTCGGCCCTGCAGGTCGCCTCTATGTCAATAAGCACGAGCCTGTTGACCCGATCGGGATTATTAGCAGTGTATCGAATCGAGTGAAAGACCGACATAGAGTGTGCCACCAGGATAGCCCGTGGGATCTCGAGCTTATCCATGACCTGCTCCAGGTCGGCCAGGTAGTCACGGCCTCGGTATGCAGGCGGAACCGCGTGGCCGCTTTGCCCGTGGCCTCGCAGATCAAGCGCTAGAGTGGGCATGTGGCAAGCCAGCGCCGTGGCGAAGGTGTCCCAGATGCGGGCATTGCCACTGCTCCCGTGAAGAAGGAGCGCCGTCGTCATGCACTCATCGGCGGGGCGATCCGGCCATCGTGCGACGTAGTGCAAACTGAGACCGTTTACGTCGAGTGTCTGACTTTCGGTTCTGATCACGATCCGCTACTTTCTGGCGCCTCACTCAGGCGGCCCTGCCCTGTTCAGTAAACCAACAGCCTGTCTGCCAATAGAGATTATGATTCCACTAGTACGGTCTTTTTGCCATTCGGGGAGGGCATGTTGCGCTGTTGCCCGATCCCGTAACCAATTAAGAGCTTGTTAAGAGCCTGTCGCGCCCCCCAGAATACACTTGATCTGTTGAGCCAGCAGCATCATAATTAATGGTGTAGCACCCCTTCATTCTTGGACCCCTATTTTCAGGCGCAGAAGACAGTTGTAGCATAGCCGTCTGCCGGGACGACAACATTAGCTTAGGATCGCCAGTCAACATGAATGATCGAAGAGCCGTTCAGGCGCCGGCGCTGGTGATTGGCCACTGGCTGCTTTGTCAATTCCGTCAAGGCGGGATCCCGCAAGTTTTTTAGTTCAAGGAGCACGAGGTGAGGTGGATGAGCGAGAAAAAAATTCTACTGGTGGATGATGCTGAAACCATCCTGATGATGGAACGCATAATACTGGGCAAATCCTATGTGTTGGTTACGGCGAAGGACGGAGAGAAGGCGCTCGCCGCGGCAGCGGCCGAGAAACCCGATTTGATCATCCTGGACATCGTGATGCCTAACATGGACGGATTCGAGGTCTGCCGTCGCATTCGGAGTGACGACAACACGAAGTCCATACCAATCATAATGGTGACAACCAAGGGAGACCCGAATAACGTTGAGAAGGGATTTCAGGCAGGTTGCAGCGACTATTTGTTCAAGCCAATCAAGAGCGGCGAGCTTCTTTCGAAGGTAAGGGAGCACCTCGGAGAGTAATTCGAACTTGTCGGTAACGCTCGAATATAGTATTGAGCACCAATTCAATCTTCGCCAACGCGCTGTAAGCACGGCGTTTTGTCACACGGGGTTAAGAAACCCGGGCCACACCAGACCGCTCATGAGGCCTATAGGATCGGTCTTAGGGAGGCGAAGAACCAGTTTTCACTTCCACTTTCCAGGTGCGATCAGGCAGCATCGTGGTTTGAATGTCGATGTCGATGAACTTGCCGACGATCTCGACGTTCGTAGTCATATGCCGGGAGAGTCGAACGGCAGTGAACGAACCTCCTCCGGCCACCGCCAGCGGCACCACAAGCTGATCTGCAAGATGCTCTCCCGCGAATGCCCCAGTCTTCAGGTATTGTCGTGCTTCTTTGACCGCTTGTTCGGCTACGGCTTCGGCCCTGAGTCCGCGCTGACCGAACCCAGTGAAGATTTCGGTGACCTGGTCACTTTCGATTTCTATCATCACAATATTGCCGGGTCCCCGGGAGTTGTCCACGGTCTCGGGCTTGAGCCACGCTTCCTTCCATGACAGATTCCCGGCAACGACCGCCAACTCGCGCTCAGCGATGCTGATAGGCAGATTTGCGACGAGCGCTCGTGCGAGCCTGCCTCGTATGTCACCGCGATCAAGCAAGTCCAGCCGGCGCAGCCCGTTTGCAGCCGGCGTGATCGCGACCTCAAACTTGCCGCCGCCGGCCGGGTAAAAGCCGGGCCGCTCAAGCCTGGCAGTCACCTCGACGCCCATCCGATTGATCAGGGGCAGGAACGTCCGAGCCACGAAATCATATGGAGGAGCGAATGGGTTGTGTGTTCCACCCTCAAGCGTGAGTGTGCTCGGTGCATCCGCGAGAAGCAACGCAGGCAGCACTGTCTGGAGGACCAGGGTAGCGCTGCCTGCCGTCCCGACCGCAAACGAATAGTGACCCGCCAGGATTGTCTGCGGAGCGAATGTGAGATCGGTCGAGCCGATGGATGCGCCCGTCACTTCTGCACAGCCGATTCTCGAGGCCGCATTCACTGCCGTCAAATGTTGGCGGAGCAGGCCGGGCTGCTTTCGCACGGCGCGGATCTTCTGGATGCGGAACGGCTTGCCCGTGACCAGCGCGAGGCCCAGCGACGTGCGCAGAATCTGGCCGCCTCCTTCTCCAAATGATCCGTCAATAGTAATCATGAGAGTTTAGAGAGTCTTGAGAGTCCGGGGAGTTCGGGGAGTGCGGAGAATCCGGAGAGTCCGGGGAGTCTGGGGAGTCCAGAGAGTCCAGAGAGTCCATGGAGTCTTGGGAGTCGATCCGGAACCTAATCGACCGATCTACGCCGGCCCGGCCACCGATCGTCGACTACCAACCACCGACGCCTGACCACCGACGCCTGACCACCGACCACTGCCTAATAATGGTCGGTTGATTTCGTTTCTGGTTTCTTACCCGATCTCCTTTTCGCTTTTCTGGAACGGCCTTCCTCTGCTCCCTTGAGCGAGGCCAGTGGCCAGAGGCTGTATTCAATCCGAGCGAGACCGGCGCCGGTCACCGCGCTGATGACTTCCTCTGAAGACTTATAGCACGGCGCAGCTTCGTCGATTGGTACGTGTCCATCGGTGTTTACCAGGATGCCGGCCTCCTGATACTCACGATCGATCTGACGCTGGTTCAGACTGCGAACAGCCTCGCCCCTTGACATGCGCCGGCCCGCGCCATGATTGACTGAGAAGCCGCTGGCTACAGCCCCGGCCTCAGGACGCAGGATGTAGCTCCAGTCCTTGTTTGATCCTGGGATCAGGACCGGATGGCCAGTGTCCTGCCACATCGTGCCCTGCAAAGCCGGATGGCCGGGTGGAAATGCCCGAGTAGCGCCCTTGCGGTGCACCCATACATCGCCGAACTCTGGGTGATTCTCCCTTTGAACGAGGTTGTGGCTAATCTCATAGATCAACTCCAGCTCGCCACCAAATACTTTGCGGAAAGCCTCGGCCACCTGCTCGAAGATGACCAGCCGATTGATTATGGCAAAATTACCGCCCGAGGCGACCCCGTTCAGGTAATCACGGTAATGCTCCGATTCGGGCGTAAAATACCCGAGGTCGATGTCGGTGATCACATCCGGCTTTTCCGCGCGGGCCAACTCGAAGTAGTTGGTCGCCAAGCCATGTCCCCAACCTCGAGACCCGGTGTGGGCCTGAACGAATATCGTGCCTGTCTCCTGACAGCGCTGAAGCTCGATGAAATGGTTACCGCTGCCGAGCGAGCCAAGCTGCTCGATGCCTCGTTCGGGTCTGCCCTTTCCACCAAGCGGCGGCTGCCAGTCGTCGTCGACGGGCATGCGATGACGCTCGGCGCGGCTACGGTCAAACGAAGCTCCGTACTTGTCGACATAGTATTCGGCGCCGCCTCGGATCAGGTTATCGAATTCGCCACGATCGAGCCGCCCAAGCTTTACGCTTTTGCCGCCCGCGCCCATGTTGACTCTTTCCATGACCGCGGCATTGAAAGCCATCTTCTTCGCGGGGGTGGCTGCGTCGGCAGGGACATCGGACCTGGCGCTGACCATCCCACACCCGATGTCATAGCCTACAGGGCCCATCGCGACAGCCCCGGTCTCGGCGTCGGTGAGAATCACACAGCCGACTGGCACGCCATAGCCGTAGTGCGTATCAGGGGTGATCGCAACCAGCTTTACGCCGGGGAATCGGGTAGCGTTTACGACCTGGCGATAGAGGATGTCTTCGGCGTCCTTGAGCAGCTTGGGGCTAAGGAATATTCGCACCGGGACCTCTCCCGTGTCCTCGGTCTGGAGGGTGTAGTATCCGTCGCCATGCCAGCGAGCCATATGCTTCCAGTCGTCGGCGTTCTCGAGCCTTTTGGCGAGCTTCAATGCCTTTGCGTCTTCGCTATAGTGCTTCATTTTCAGACCTTTCCTTTTTCACAGGTTGCCTGAATGAAGATGGAACCTCAAGCTGCCCTGCCTTTGAGATGCAGCGACAAGTGACGAGTGAGATAATAATCTAGACTAGTACCTATGGATCCAAAAGATCAAATTGAGGGCAACTCGCCCTCGGGGGCCCTGAGCATCTGCGTGGTAGCTGGATTGATCAGTGTGGGCTGGTTCGAGATGTTCAAAGCGTTCGGTCGCGGGCAAGCATAGCGGCGCCTATGATTCCCGCATCCTGGCCGAGCTGCCCGGCGACTATTTGGCAGCAGTTGAATGAAGGAGAGATAGTGCGAGCACGGGTCTCCTCCCTTATCGGCTCGAGCAGTACTTCGCCGGCAGTCATAACTCCGCCACCCATCACGACCATCTCGACGTTGAGCAGATTGATTACGCTGGCGATGGCCATTCCGACGAAAACGCCGGTCTCTCTGAGCACGGCCTGGGCAAGGTCGTCGTTTTCACGGGCGGCTTCCTTGATGCGTTCGCAGGTCAGGGTGCCCTCCATGTCGCGTGCGAGTTGTGACACTGAAAATGAAGGGTCGCTGAAGAGGTGCTCGCGCACTCGCCGAACGATGTTGGGGCCCGACACCATTGTCTCCAGGCAGCCAGTGCTGCCGCACCCGCACTCGAGCCCGTCCGACGCAATCTTAAAGTGGCCGAATTCTCCGCCGAACCCCAGCGACCCCCGCTGCAACTGTCCCCCCAAAATCAGTCCGCATCCGATACCGGTTCCCAGTGCGACGTAGAGGACATCTTTGAGGCCGATGGCGGCCCCGGCCCGCCACTCACCATAGGCTCCAGCATTTGCGTCGTTTTCAAAAACGATTGGCAGCGGGATCTCTCGAGCGAGTTCCTGGTACAGGTCAACGGAGGACAGGTCAAGCATGTTGGGCGTGACTTCCAGACGATGCAGTCGCTGATTGACCAGGCCGGGCCACCCGATTCCCACCGAGGAGACCCGATCGCGCCCTCCGAAGCCGCTGGCAAGCGAGTCAACCATATCCACGAGCTGACGCACGAAGGTCTGGGGATCTCGGACCTCGGATACCACCTGCCGCCTGTCCAGAATGCTTGAATCTTCCTGGACCACAGCCCCGCGGATCATTCGCCCAATATCCAGTCCGATATAGAGTCTTCTATCATTGTCCAGAGTCATAAGAATTGCCGCGGTGGCGCAACCCGATAAAACACTTGTCCGGGGGATTCCAAAGACTGGTCGTAATGCGATGCCTGGGACGGCAGCCGGAGTTTTGCACTCCTGGCCGCAATTTCCAGGTTCCAGGGACAAGCTGGCTTGTGCTACATCGGAGCCGTATGCTCGTGCACCGGAACCGGGTTGACTTTAGCAACACGCCCCAACGCCCACCTGGCCTTAGCTCTCACCCCTTCATCTTCGTCGTTCAACCGGCCGAGCAACCCCTCTGAAGCACGGTCGTCACGGATATGACCCAGCGCCTCGGCGGCGGCGAACCTGATATTGCCGCTCGGGCTTTCGAGCAATGCCAGCAATTGTGGCACGGCCTCAGTCTGCCTCAGTCTCCCCAATGCCAGCGCAGCTTCACAGACGACGAAAGAATCCTCGCTGCTGACAAGCTCCAGCAACAGTCGGGAAATGCTTTCATCGCCGATCAACCCGAGTGTCTTGGCGGCAAATCGCGCGGTTACAAAATCCGTTTCGTCGATTGCATCGGTCAGGATCTCGATGACTGGTCCGATGGCCTGCGATCCCATCCTTGTAATCGCCTGGACCGCCTCGCTCTTTACCTTGAGAGACGGGTCCCTCAGCGCCTCGATCAATGCAGCGAGGGCTCTCGGGTCTCTCGAGAACTTCAGGCCGCGGACGCCGTCAACCCTCGCGTCTTCGTCCTCGTCCCTCAGCAGCTCGAGCGGATCGATCGGAGCCTTGCCGGCGGACAGCCCTCCTATTATCCTCTGCGAGATCAGGTCCTGGATTTCAAGAGTGTCTCCGGCCGCTGCATCCACCTTTTCACTCCACAGTATTTGGCCTCCGCGCGAGTCTATGAGCTGGGCGGTGACTCTGAGCCTATCGCCGGCCTTCAGGAAGTTGCCCGTTAATATAGTTTCGGCTTCGAGCTCTCTACCAACCTGCTCAGGGTCAACGGGCGCGCTGTAGTATTTGGCGATCGAAGTCGACGGCCTGACCACGAGTGACTTGAAACGGGCCAGCTCGGTTATCAAGTGATCGGCAAGCGACATCGCATAAAAGTCGGAGGCCGGGTCTCCACTGAGGTTGCGAAACGGGAGGACGGCAATCGTTCTAGGGGAGCCACCGCCGGTCAGCGAAAACTCGGCGGCCGAATCCGGCAGATTGGTTTCTAGCGAGGGGCTCTGGCTTTGCTGGTCCCAACTCGGCTCCCGGCTTCCGGCCCTGCCGAAGAGCCGCTGGAGGAACCCTGCGAATCCGCCGTGGTGCGGGATGACCGGACCGGCCTGGGAGGGCGCGCGCA
>Ga0207155_1152_pt1 | contig 15616 bp, 16 predicted proteins | sample Alteio_BWMinHeat_26_FD_153515 | JGI IMG/M metagenome (GOLD analysis project Ga0207155, IMG submission 153515) | Enriched cells from forest soil in Barre Woods Harvard Forest LTER site, Petersham, Massachusetts, United States -... | ecosystem: Environmental > Terrestrial > Soil > Temperate forest >... | reverse complement strand
TGCTTCTCATGTTTTTTATTGGGCTTCGTGATGACATACTTGCGCTCACTCCTAAACAGAAATTATATAGTCAATTTCTGCCGGTCATTGTTTTGGTTGTGCTCAACCAAACAACGCTTAGCTCCACGTATGGAATAATTGACTTGCCCCAGATTCCGGAGGTTGTCATTTGGGTACTCAGTATTTTTACACTGATCATTTTAACTAATGCCTACAATTTAATCGATGGCCTTGATGGTCTGGCGGGTACAATTGGTGCAATTACGCTTGCCGCCTTGGGGATTTGGTTTTATCTGACAGGAAATTATCCCATTAGCTTAGTGTCATTGAGTTTTGCTGGGGCACTTGTTGCATTTTTATTTTTTAATTGGCAACCTTCTAAGATTTTTATGGGAGACACAGGTGCATTAATGATCGGTTTCCTCTTGTCTTACCTTTCGATTCTCTTCATCAATGAAAATTATCGATTACCCGCAACAAATGATTTTAAGTTTCAGGCGTCCATTGCCACAGCGATTTGTGTTGTGATTATTCCTGTATTTGATACATTTCGCGTAATAATACTGCGCTTACGCCAGGGTCAATCTCCATTTCATGCAGACCGAAATCATCTTCATCATCAATTTTTGAATCTAGGATTCTCGCATGCCCAATCGGTACTTATTATTGCGACTATAAATATTATTATGATTGTTTTAGCCTGGCTCTTACGAAAACAAAATGATCTGTTAATTTTGGGGGTTGTGTTTGCTCTTTGTCTAATAATAAATTTTGCATTAAAGAGGGCACAGCAAACGAAAGCTAAATCCTGATGGAACAAAGAATAAAGTCAATTGACGATGAGGTAAAGTCCTTCCCGGTAACTTCAAAAGAGGAACTTGAGAATTTCCGATTAAAATTTATTAGCAAGAAAGGATTAATCCCTGCTTTGTTTGATGACTTGAAGCAAGCGCCTACAGAAGAAAAAAAGAAAGTAGGCAAACTATTGAATGACCTAAAACAATTTGCGGAGAGTAAATTCAAAACTTCGCAGGAAGAATTAGAGAATTCCTCCCAGGAGACACTACAGGATATTGACCTTTCACTGCCAGTTGTGCCTAACAAACTGGGCAATCAGCATCCGTTAAGTCTTACACGTTATAGAATCATTGAGGTTTTCGAGAAACTTGGTTTTAACCTGGCTGATGGTCCTGAAATTGAAGACGACTGGCATAATTTTACAGCACTTAATTTTCCGCCGAACCACCCTGCGCGCGAAATGCAGGATACTTTTTTCATAGAGAAAAATCCGGATATTCTTTTGCGCACGCACACGTCGAATGTGCAGATTCGGTTAATGAAAGAACAAAAACCACCCATTCGCTCTATCATGCCAGGCCGGGTATACCGTAATGAAGCAATCTCTGCTCGAGCACATTGTTTTTTTCATCAGGTAGAAGGCTTATATGTTGATAAAAATGTTGGCTTCGCCGACTTGAAGCAAACTCTTTATCATTTTGCTCAAGAAATGTATGGTAAGGACATCAAGATAAGATACCGGCCTTCATTTTTCCCGTTTACTGAACCAAGCGCGGAGATTGATATTTCGTGCCTAATCTGCAAGGGCAAAGGCTGTAACATTTGCAAGCACAGCGGCTGGGTAGAGATTGCCGGCTCGGGCATGGTGCATCCCAACGTGCTACGGAATTGTGGAATTGATCCTGAAGAATATACAGGGTTTGCTTTTGGTATGGGCATCGAAAGAGTTACACAATTGCTGTTTCAGGTAAATGACTTAAGACTCTATTCCGAAAACGATATTCGTTTTCTCAAACAATTTAAAACTGTGATCTGATCAATGAGGCCGATCAAAAAAATTGGCGTGATTGGTGCAGGCTCTATGGGGCAAGGTATCGCGCAAGTTTGTGCGGTCTCCGGGTATGAAGTTTTTCTCCATGATGTTGATGCAAATTCAATTCAAAAAGGTATTCAAAATATTGGGAAGAATTTTGATCAGGCAATAGCAAAAGAGAAGTCGACCGAAGAAATAAAACTAGAGGCTTTGCGGCGTATCAAGTCGTCCTCTTTTGAAATGCTGAAAGTAGACTTAATTATAGAGGCGGTGGTGGAAAAGCTGGAAGTAAAGCAAAAAATATTTTCAGAGCTGGAAAAAATAAATTATCCGGATACAGTTTTTGCGACTAATACTTCTTCTCTTTCTGTTTCAAAAATCGGTTCTATCTTAAAACATCCCGAACGATTTTTGGGTTTACATTTCTTTAATCCAGCTCATCTAATGAAATTGGTTGAAGTTGTTTCTGGTGAGAAAACGAATAACGATTTGGTAAAATCAATGACTGCTTTTGTAAAAACCATTGAAAAGACACCTGTTGTTGTGAAAGATTCTCCTGGTTTTATCGTTAACCGAGTAGCACGGCATTACTATCTTGAGTCACTTCATTTGTTGGAAGAAGACTCCGCTGATATTGGCACGATTGATGCCCTTTTGCGTTCGGCTGGGTTTAAGTTAGGCCCCTTTGAATTGATGGATTTGATTGGTAATGATGTGAACCTTGAAGTAAGTAGACTAATGTATCAGGCATTCAATAAAGTTCCTCGCTTTAAACCCAGCCGAATTCAAGAAGAAAAGGTATTATCAGGTCAGTTAGGTAGAAAAACCGGAAAGGGATATTATGATTATGAAAAAAAATAGAATCCAGTTGATTGTTGCTTTCACGCTGTTGATTGCATCTTATCAGACTTATTCGCAAGCAGCATTTCCAACAGTAACTATTAATTTGAGTTACCCTCAGTATCAGCGACTGAGGTTAGATGGTGGCTATGCGTACATTGAAGGAGCTGGTTTGCGCGGTATCATTCTCTATCGCGAAGGTGAGAATTCTTTCAGAGCCTATGAGCGAGCCTGCCCCCATCACCCGGAAGAAAATTGTGCTGTTGTGCAGGTAGATGGATCGTCTTTATATATGATAGATCGTTGCTGTAAATCAACTTTCAATTTTTCTGATGGACAGCCAACCGGCGGACCTGCGCAACGTCCGCTACTTCAATACCGGATTGAAATAACAGGAACGACTCTAAAAATCTCAGACGAGATAATTAATTAACCTTACTGGTTACGCAAGGCACTGTTCTTTTTACTGTAGGCGAAATAAATAACAAGACCTATCAGTAACCAAATGAATGCCACAACTTGTGTCATCGTATCCAATGACACAATTAAGGCTGTGCACACGATTATTCCAAGAATTGGAATAAGAGGAACCCAAGGCGTGCGGAAAGGTCTTTCCGTCTTCGGGTCAGTAATTCGCATTACCCAAATGCCAACGCAAACCAGCACGAAAGCGAAAAGTGTACCAATACTGGTTAAGTTACCAGTGAGGCTTTCTGGAACAAATCCTGCGATAGCTCCTGTAAATACCAACAAAATAAGATTCGACTTGTAAGGTGTTCTGAAAGAAGAGTGAAGATCAGAAAATATTCTGGGCAACAATCGGTCGTTGGACATAGAGAAAAATACTCGTGACTGTCCGTACAACATAGCTAAAATCACCGTCGAAAATCCGGCAAGAATTGCAGCACTAACAAGGGTCGCCATCCATCCATAACCTGGCATATAGGTGGTAATTGCATACGCTACAGACGCTTCTTTACCTTCTTTGATGAAATCTGTATAGGGAGCTACTCCCGTGAGAACATGAGAAAATAAAACATATAGTAAGGTGCAAATCGCAAGTGAGCCAAGAATACCGATCGGCATATCACGCTTAGGATTTTTGGTTTCTTGAGCAGCCGTAGAAACAGCATCAAAGCCAATAAAGGCAAAGAATACAATAGCAGCTCCATGCATAACGCCTGTCCAACCATGATTGAACAAAGGTGCGTAAGAATGAACATCACCATTTGGAGCAACTACATTGGGTGCATCAGGAGGAATGATAAATGGAACATAATTAGTTGGATTAATAAATTTCCAACCAAGAGCAATGAAGATAAGAACGATAGAAACTTTAATAACAACAATAATCGCGTTAACAATTGCGGATTCTTGTGTGCCTTTAATCAATATCAAGGTGATCGTAGTGAGGATTACTAGAGCCGGGGCATTAATAATTCCATGTACGCCAGTAGCTGACATTTCCATAGGAGAGTGACACCACTCATAGGGGATTGATCCGCCCATCAAATTATTTAGATACTGACTCCAGGAGATTGCAACAGTAGCTGCGCCCAGTGCATACTCCAACACGAGTGACCAACCAATTGCCCACGCTACAATTTCGCCTAAAGTAGCGTATGCATAAGTATAAGCACTGCCTGCGACAGGAATCATTGAAGCAAATTCCGCATAGCATAATCCCGCAAAGGCACAGCCCACTGCAGCGATAATAAAAGAAACTACAACAGCTGGGCCTGCAGCGCCACCGGCAGCAGCAGCAGTGCGAACAAAAAGACCTGCGCCAATAATTGCACCAACACCTAGCGCTACCAGATTGCCGGCACCAAGTGTTCTCTTCATTGCTTTTCCTGAATCAGCTGCCTGGGCTAATAATTGAGCGAGCGGCTTCTTTATAAATAAACTCATGCAGATAGTATTAGGTCAATGTTGCCCAAAAGTATAAATAATATTGAAAAGCCAATGCCCGTTAAAAAAGTATTGGCATATGAAAGATGAAAGGACTTTACTATTTTTTTTACCTGCCTGATTTTGCGGGATCAAATCGCAGGTGCACTCTAACTGTACTTTCTGTCGGCTTGCTATCTTCTGTGGAAGGGATCCACATTGGGCCTTCTTTTATCAGGCGGATAATCTCCTCCTCGCAACCATAACCCAATTTCTTAATCACTCGAAAGTCTTTGAGGCTTCCATCTGGGCTTACTTTAAATTCGATTCCGGCTTTCCCCTTTATCTTGTTTTTCAATGCTTCCTCAGGATATTTCAAATTTGATTCCAAATAATTATCGTAGGCTTTTTTTCCGCCAATAGGTTCTGCCAAAGTAATTTTCGGTTCTCGGTCTTCGTCTTTGGCCAAGCCAAATCCGGTAACAACTACTTCGCTAAGTTGCGTAGCATCGTCCTTCATTTTCACATCGATTTTGTTTTTGCCTGAGGCGTCTACTTCTTGTTGCTGAAGACCAATAAATGAAAATACTAGTTGTTGATTTGGTCCCGAAACGGAAACGGTATAGTTGCCTTTCAAATCAGTCACAGTGCCGATCGATGTTCCCTTTACGTTTACGTTTACTCCTGGCAAAGGTGTGTTGTCATCTGCTGAGATTACACAGCCTGAGATAGTTTGGTCGACCTGAAATTTTGCTAACGGAGCAGCTGATCGCTTGGCTTCGCTCGGAGCAAAATCGCTTTTCTTGGCACGGGTACTCGCATTTGCGCCAGCGGCTGTTTGTTCAGGAGTGACAACCTCTTTTGATGCTTTGTCATCTTCAGTTTTAATTTTTAAAGATTGGTCTTCAACCACTGCTAAATCCTGAATGGGTACTGTTTGCTCAATAGACGTTTGAATTTCACCGTCAGCATTTTGCTTTTGAGTCTCAGGAGTTATTAGTGCTGGTTGTTGAATTTTAGCAGCATGGTTCTGACTGCTTGAAACAATAGGCTCTGCTTTTTTTTCTTTCGGACCTTCACTTTCAACTTTCAATTTTTCGCTTTGAACTTTTTCAACCTCTTTTCCACTTCCATCGCTTGCCTTTTCGTCTTCTATTTTATTATCCGGTTTAGGTTTTTCCGTTTTCAACGCAATCGTTTCAACCTTTGGAGTAAATTGATGGACGATGAAAACAGAGGAAGCAACAAGTAATATTCCGGCAGCAATGCGAAGTGGAGTGAATAGAACCTTTTTCTTTTTGTGAAGAATCTTTTTTTCTATTTCGGAAATGTCAGCGACTAGTTCATCCGCAGAAATATTTTCAATACCTTCTAATGCTTCTGCTAAAAATGGATCGGCAAGTGCGCTCCTCTCCAGCACATGCATTTGTTCCGGACTCAGTTCGCCTTTTTTGTATTTGATAATATCGTCTCGCAGATTATCCATTCTCTTCCATACAAATTTTTAGGTTTCGTTTCCCATTTTGAATAAAACTTTTCACTTGGTTTAAGTCAAACCCGGTGATTATTGTAATTTCTTTATAACATTTTTCATTGAGATAAAATAGGCGAACACACTTTTGCTGTTCATCTATTAATCGTTTAATACACTCTTCCAGCCTATCTAAATTTTCCTCCAATTCATTTCCCTCTTGAGGATGCAAAATGAATTGATTTTCCACATTCAAGGCATCAATTTCTTCTTTGAATTTACCCTTTTTGCTTCTGATCTGCATCAGGCAGTGGTTTCGGGCCGAAACATAAAGCCAGCTTTTAAAATTCTCTACCTCGTGGCTCTTTAAAGTGTCTATCAGCTTCTCAAAAAGCTGCATCGTGGAATCTTTGGCTTCATCGCGATCTTTCAAATATTTCAGGCAAACCCCATAAACCAGCGATGTATAACGCGAATACAACTCTCCGATGACCGAAAGATCATTTGTCTTTTTATAGAGAAGAATCTGATCGTTATCAGTTTTAGAAACGGGCATTGGCAGCCAAGTTAAATTTTTTTCTCAGGCTTTTATGGAAAATGCTTTGGGCGAGCATCCTACTTAAAAAATTTACCACATGAAAACAAAAATCTCCATACTGGTTGCAATGGTTATCCTTCTAACCAGTTTTCGGGCGATGCCCACCCGAACGATCATGGGCAAGGTTATTTCACATGAAGATGGGAGCGCTCTCCCCGGCGTGAATGTCGTATTGAAAGGGACGGCAACTGGCACTGTTACCGATGTTCAGGGAAATTACTTGATCACCGCACCTGACCAAGGTGGTGTTTTGGTTTTCTCTTTCATCGGACTTAAAAACAAAGAGGTGAAGATTGGAACCAAGAACCGAATTGATGTTTCTCTTGAAGCAGATGTAAATCAGTTGAGCGAAGTTGTTACAACATCTGAGCCAACAGATAAAAAGGTGAAGCTTCATGGACGAGCAGAAATGGCACCCAAAACTTCAGTGCAAGGAGCTTACAAAACAATGGATATGGCTTATCAACCATCACCTGTTCAAGTTTACGAGGCCGAACAACAATTTAATACCGAGGAATATGACGGCATTACTGAAAATATTTTTCATGATGCAGTTCACAGCCCACTCTCTACATTTTCCATAGACGTAGACGCAGCTTCGTACAGCAATATCCGCAGGTTCATTCAAGGAGGGCAGCGCCCGCCAAAAGATGCTGTGCGTATTGAAGAGATGGTAAATTATTTCCACTATGATTACCCTCAGCCTCAAGGTGAGGATCCATTTTCAATCAACACAGAGATTTCATCGGCGCCATGGAATGAAAAACATAAACTTGTATTGATTGGATTGCAGGGAAAAAGAATTCCAACCGAAAAGCTACCTCCGTCCAATTTAGTTTTTCTTATTGATGTGTCTGGCTCGATGAGTGATGCCAATAAATTGCCCTTGCTAAAATCTTCATTCAAATTATTGGTGCAACAGCTTAGAGAGCAAGATCATGTTGCTATTGTTGTGTATGCGGGCGCTGCCGGATTGGTTTTGCCCTCAACTTCGGGCGCAGATAAGGCGAAAATTATTGAGGCGCTTGATCATTTGGAGGCCGGTGGCTCAACGGCCGGTGGTGCTGGTATTCGGTTAGCTTATCAAACTGCCAAGGAGAATTTTAACAAAGAAGGAAATAACAGAGTAATTCTGGCCACCGATGGAGACTTCAATATCGGTGAGTCAAGTAATGGCGCTATGGAACGGCTGATTGAAGAGAAAAGACAGGATGGTGTGTTCCTTACGGTAATGGGCTTTGGTATGGGCAACTATAAAGATTCCAAGATGGAAACGCTGGCCGACAAAGGAAATGGAAATTATTTATACATCGACTCAATCCTTGAGGCACAAAAAGCATTAGTCAACGAATTTGGAGGTACACTTTTTACAATCGCAAAAGACGTAAAGCTGCAGATTGAATTCAATCCCGCGAGAGTACAAGCTTATCGTTTGATCGGTTATGAAAACCGGATGTTGAAAAGCGAAGACTTTAATAACGACAAAAAAGATGCAGGAGAACTTGGTTCCGGACACACCGTGACTGCGCTTTATGAAATTATTCCAGTGGGTGTAGAGAGTAAATTTTTCAAAGTTGATGAATTAAAATATCAAACTTCAAAGATTGACCCAAAGGCATTGAAGACGAATGAATTGATGACGGTGAAATTCCGCTATAAAAAACCTGACGGAAATGCGAGCAAACTGATTGTTCATCCTTTAATTGATAATAACCGCTCGCTTGAAAAGACTTCGGATAACTTCCGTTGGGCTGCATCAGTCGCCTCGTTTGGAATGTTACTTCGCCAGTCAGAGTTTATCAATGGTTTTTCGGAGGATGGAGTGCTTCGTCTTGCACAAGGCGCGAAAGGTGAAGATAAAGATGGCTACAGAACTGAGTTTATCAGTTTGGTAAAAGCGGATCGATTGGTAGCAAGCCGTTGAATCACAAAAAAATAAACCTATTAGAGAGACCACCTTGACTGGTGGTCTTTTTTATTTGTATAGATATACTTTTAGCAGGAACTTTGAGCAAAACATGTCAAATCCATTACCTAGTCATCCACTCGTTTCTGTCGTCATAGCCACTTACAATGGTGAAAGGTTTCTGCGTCAACAACTGGACAGCCTCTTTAGTCAAACCTATACTAACCTTGAAATAATTGCTATAGACGATTGCTCATCGGATTCTTCTGTTCAGATTTTGAACGAGTATGCTGCCGTCCATTTGAACATGAAAGTGTTTGAAAATGAATCCAACATGAAATCGGTTAAAACTTTTGAGCGTGGCGCTTTGCTCGCAAGCGGCGATTTCATCAATTTTTGTGATCAGGACGACATTTGGAATCAACAGAAAATTGCGGAATCAGTGTCTGCATGGGAATCTGGCACCGGTTTAGTTTATTGTGATTCGCTTTTTATCGACGAAAACGGAAATTCCCTTGGAAGAAAGCTTTCGGATATCAAGATTTTGGAAAGTCATTCAAACCCATTGCCTTTTCTAATTGGCAATTGTGTTTCGGGTCATGCCGCCTTGTATTCGAGGCAGTTAGTACTGGAGGCAATTCCATTTCCCAACGATATACTTCACGATTGGTGGCTGGCATTTGTTGTCGCAGCCACAGCTTCTATTAAATTCATTGACCAGCCTTTGGTTCAGTATCGGCAACATCAAGAAAATGTTATTGGCGCGATCAAAACGAAAGGAAGAAAAAAAAAGGTGGATGTCAATAAAAACCAAGTCATTCGAGGGAGAATATCGGCGTTCAATGCCAAGTGTCCAACGGGATCGCCCCATAAGAAAGTGATTCAAGAAATCGATGACGCTTATGCAACTTTTTCCTTAAAAAATAACCTCAAGCGCATAATGATTTTTTTTAAATACCGTCACCTTTTACTGGCTACAAAAAAAAGATCAAGTTTCCGCAAGTGGCTTTTCTGCCTAAAGATGTTTGTGAAAATAATTTAGAAAGTCTGCAGCAACAATTACGTACGCTGGAACACTGCTATCAGGCCTTTAAAGATATTCTTGAGGTGATTAGAAACCGATCGTTGAGGTTCAGGCAACGGCCCATTGAAAGGTTCGCCTCTTTTGAGGTAATGTCTCGACAAAGTGCCGGATGTCATACCCCATTTGCTAATAAATTTATAATAACCTGGGTTTTTCGAAATTCGATTTACCGACTTAGAACCGAAATGGTATACCCGGCTATTACTAACACCTTTGAACAATCTCACTCCCATTTTCCATAACTTCATCGAAAAGTCAGGATCAGAGTATAATCCAGGAGAAAATTCTGTACTGTAACCACCTACCATGTCCCAAACGTCAACATGAACAACATTAGGAGGCCAGGTGGCTCCGAACCAATCTTTCTTTGGCAAATCCTCAAATTCATTAAGTAGTTGAGCTTCTTTAAACGTCTCTATTGTTCGCCCATAATCTTTTTGAATGGCACAGTTGCTACTGAAAACAGGCTCGATTGCCGTAGACGAAAGAAAAAAATACGGTGACTTAATGTCATCAATTTCATCTTTTAAATGCTTATCCCATTTAGGGCAGACGTACATGTCATCATTCAAAAACAATAGATAAGATGTTTGGACTAATGATCTGCAACCATTGAGTGCATAGCAGACACCGATGTTATTTTCGCTGTGCACATAGTCGATGTCCGCTTGTTGTTTAATCCACTCCAAAGAGCCGTCGATACCCTCATTCAGGTGGACGATGATTTGGTGATGAAATTCTGAATTTTTGCGAACGCTCTCTACGCAGAGCTTTAAATAGGGTAAGTTATTCCAAGAGGGAATGATAATTGAGAAGACCGCGTCTTTAGTACTGGGTCTTTTAACTTTACTTATCGCTATGGTTGTGGCTCGAAGGGACATTAAAAACAACGAAAATATGCATTAGCAATCTAAAATAATATTCTTAGGTCGCAAAAGGTGTGATGCCCCGAATATCATGAATAAACTTTTAAATTTGACTCTTAACCTCGGATGGTCAATTTCTTTCTTAACAGGTTTGAAATACTGGGATTTGAGGCGTGAATGTTTGTTATTTAGAAATTAGTGATGATTATTAAAGCCGTGAATATTTTTTCCTGAACTATCCAAGATGAAAGTTAGCGGGTTCACTATTGTTCGTAATGCAATTAAATACGATTATCCTGTCGTGGAGGCGATTACTTCCATACTTCCGCTTTGCGATGAGTTTGTAGTGGCTGTGGGCAATTCTTCTGACGCAACTTTGGATTTGATAAAAAGTATTAAATCCCCAAAAATTAGGATCATCCAAACTGTTTGGGATGATAATTTACGTGAAGGAGGAAGGACTTTTGCTTTGGAAACAGATAAAGCCTTTCAGGCGATCGCTGCAGATAGCGACTGGGCCTTTTACATTCAAGCTGATGAGGCAATACATGAAAAATATTATCCTGTTATTCGGGCATCGATGGAACAATACAATAATGATCTAGAAGTAGATGGTTTATTGTTTCACTATAAACATTTTTATGGTTCGTATGACTATGTTGGCGAATCATGGCGATGGTACCGCAGAGAAATTCGTGCTATAAAAAACGATAAGAATATCTTTTCTTATAAGGATGCTCAGGGTTTTCGTAAACGGCCTAATGAAAAATTGCGAGTAAAATTGATAGACGCCTTCATTTACCATTATGGTTGGGTGAAAGAGCCGAGTACTATGCAACAGAAAAAACTCAATTGGAATACATTTTACTTTGATGATGAATGGATTAGCAAGAATGTTATAAAAACGGAAGAATTCGATTATAGCAAAGTTGACTCACTGGTTAGGTTTGAGGAAACTCACCCACAAGCATTGCTTCAACGGATTCAAAAGAAAAACTGGAAATTTGACTACGATATCTCGAAGAAAAATTATTCCTTGAAGGAAAAAATAAAAAGATTCGTTTACTCATTTACGGGTTATCGCATAGGAGAATACAAGAATTACAAGATCGTATAAAATAACTTTGAATTATTTGCATCCCTTGATTCTATTGATGCGGAAACCAATTACTTTTGTGCCCCTTATAAGTGGATTATGATCGTTAAGACTAAAAATTACAGGTTAGAAAAGAACATTTACATCCGGACGGCTTTCATTAACATATTGAAGCAGCAATGGTGGGCTGGCCTTATTGTGGTAGCAATTTGTTTAGGTTATGTCTTTGTGCCGAGCTGGTGGTGGTTTTTTGCAGCGTTCTTAGGAGCTGGGTTATTCTTGCTTTTCTGGTGGATTCAATTTTATGGTGTAACCCAATTAGAGCAAGGTAAAATGCTATTCGAGCGTTTTTCATACGAGATTAGTAGTCAGCAAATCTTGATGAAGATTAATGCCCGCGAAGGTATGCCTATGAAGTGGGACCAGATCAAACGAGCTCGAGTAGGTAAGGACTACTTCGTACTTTTTATTAACAAAGCACAGTTAATTTATTTGCCCTTCAAGATTTTCAATTCGGATAACGAACGCAAATTCATGACCAGTATATTAAAGACTAAAGGGTTAGTCAAATAACCCATTTCGGTTTGGGTAGTGTTGGATAAGTTTTTATGAAAAAATCTAAACGGCCAGCAACAAAAACCAACAGGCAAGAATCCAACGATCAGGAGGCCTTAACCAAAATCTTTCGGTATTGCGCTTATCAGGAGCGATCGCACCGCGAAGTTAAAACCAAACTATTTGAGTACGGGTTGTCATCGGCAAAGGTGGATGAAATTATTTCGTATTTGATTACGGAGGGATTCCTAAATGAAGAGCGCTATGCAAAAGTGTTTGCCGGTGGAAAGTTCAGGATGATGAAATGGGGAAAATTGAAAATTCAAAAAGAACTTGAATCTTCGGGCGTGTCGGCACGAAATATTGCAAGAGGTATTGCTGAAATTAGCCCTTCTGAATATTCCCAAACCCTACTTGGGTTAGTTAAAAAAAAATCAAACCAAGTTGAAGACGATAATATCTATAAAAAGAAAAACAAGGTGGCTCGTTTTGTAATGGGCAAAGGCTATGAACCCGAATTGGTTTGGGAGGTTGTTAACGATCTAATAGGATGAGTTGACTATTTGTATTCTCTGCGACAAATCGAAAGTTAGCCGAATCTCACCTTTACGCCTTTGCGTATCTTAGCTTGTTATGAAAAAAATCATATTTCTTTTGACGTTTTGCTCTGCCCATTATTTGTTTGCTCAAACTGATGAGGCCCGAAAAAACAATTTTAATGTAAAGAGAAACTTAGCAATTGAAGGCTACGATCCGGTAAGCTACTTTGATCATAAACCTACCGAGGGTGAATCGAAATGGACCGTTAATTTTAAAGGTGTGATTTATCAATTCAGTAGTGAGTCAAATTTGACCAAGTTCAAGGCCAACCCTGAAAAGTACGAGCCCGCATACGGAGGTTGGTGCGCCTACGCCATGGGCGAGTCAGGTGAAAAAGTAAAAGTTGATCCGGAGACTTTTAAGATTGTAGAAGGTAAGCTTTACCTGTTTTATAATTTTTGGGGCAACAACACTCTGGTGGATTGGAATAAAAGCGAGAAAACTTTGAGAGTAAAAGCTGAACAAAACTGGAAAAAGATTTTGCACTAAAAAATTCATATTACCTGGCCCAATTTTTTATTTTTGAATACCTATGAGTCAACTTATACAAGCGAGCATTGCTATTTTAGATCAATTGTCCAATATTATAGGACAGCTTACAGAAACTGAATTTACCCATCCCTCCGAAACATTAAGTAGCTCTTCCATTGGCCAGCATTTGCGCCATACAATTGAATTTTTCATTTGTCTTGAGCAAGGATATGATAAGGGTATAATCAATTATGATAAGCGAGCTCATGATAAATTGATAGAGGTAAACAAAGAGGTAGCGCTCTTGGCAATAAATCGTATTCGTCAATTTGTTTTTAAACAGACTGAAGACAAATCTCTAATCCTTGAGGTAGGATATGATCTGAATAGCGATGAAAATGTATCTGTAAAAACAAATTATTTCCGCGAACTCACCTACAATATTGAACATGCTGTGCACCATATGGCCATTATGAAAATTGGAATTCGTGAAGTAGCACATCACATTATAACCTCTCCAGATTTTGGCGTGGCTGCCTCTACACTCCGTTATCGCGGTGCAGCTATTGTAGCAAATTGATTAAATGAGTTTTTCTCTACGCATTTTTTTTGTAAAACTTTTTAATTGGGAATACTGGCCCTTTGGTATCATTCAGATTCCCCTCTTTTTCATGTGGCTTTGGTATTCTTTAAGAGAAAGATCTTTTTTTTATTTCTCTGCTTCAAACCCGAATATTCTTTCTGGAGGTATGATGGGAGAGTCGAAATATGAAGTCCTCACACGAGTGCCTGATTTTCTGAAACCTCAAACCATTTTGATCAAGTTTCCGACCTCAACGGAAGAGATAGAAAGAAAAATTGAAGAGTCGAAACTTGCTTTCCCGTTAATTTTTAAACCTGACTTGGGTGAACGTGGCTGGCTGGTGAGGCGTGTTGATAACCTTAAGGACGTAGAAAATTATCTTTCTGAAATCAAAATAGATTTCATCATTCAAGAATTTATTGACCTGCCATTTGAGTTTGGGGTTTATTATGTTCGGTTTCCAAGTGAAGAAAATGGCAGCGTCAACTCTATCACTGCTAAGGAATTTCTTTATGTGCAAGGAGACGGTAGGAAGACTCTACAGGAATTAATATTTGAGAATGACAGGGCTATGTTGCAATGGGAATCACTAAAAGAAAAATACAAAAATCAATTAGATGCCGTTCTCCCAAATGGAAAGAAAGAGGTTCTTGTCTCTATTGGGAATCATTGCCTTGGCACTAAGTTTTTCAATGGTAATCATTTGATTACATCGCAACTTTGTGAATCATTTGATCGCATCAGCAAAAATATTGATGGTTTTTACTTTGGTCGCTATGATTTACGTTGTGCCTCTTTTGAAGACTTAGAAAAAGGAAAAGTAAAAATTGTGGAACTCAATGGTTGTGGCGCTGAGCCTTCGCACATATATCATCCGGGTGCTTCTCTATGGAGTGGTATCGATGATTTGATCACGCATTGGCAAAACCTTTATCGCGTGAGCAAAGAAAATCATCAACGTGGAGTTGCTTATCTTTCGTTTCAGGAGGGACGATCGATTTATAAGAAATTTAAAGCCCTGAAAGGCTAGCAATGAGTTATCTATACGTTTTTTTTCTGGGATTTATTTTCAGTTTTATAGGCTCAATTCCACCGGGTACGTTGAATGTGTCCATTTTGCAAATGGCATTGCAAGGTAAAAAGCAAATTGCTACTCGTTTCGCCATTGCCGTTGCAATTATTGAATATCCTTATGCATGGATTGGAGTACAATTTGAGTATTGGCTCACTTCCTCGCCAATGGTTGTAGATAATTTTCAATTGATCGCCGCTATTGTTATGACCAGCCTTGGGATTTTTAATTTAGTACCTACAAAACAGCCTACAGGGTTTGCAAAAAAATTCAGTGAAAGTGGCTTTAGGCGTGGGCTTGCATTAAGTATCCTCAACCCGATGGCTATTCCTTACTGGATGGGCTTTACAGCATATATGAAAGCACAGGGATGGATTAGTCTCTCCACTACCGGTTTACTACATAGTTATGTATTTGGCACATCCATAGGCGCCCTGGCACTGTTAACTCTAGTGGTTTCATTCGCACAACGTCTCGCGCCTCACGTCAACGAAAGCAGGTGGATAAAAATCATCCCTGGGTTGGTATTGCTTGCACTGGGACTATATGCCTTTGCGAGGTATTTTTTTGGGTAAGAATAAGCCGAGGAACGGTTGTTATTCTTGAGTGACCAAAACGTTTGCCGGGCTAGAATCGAAGGATGTTGTTTTAGTTGAGAACCCCTGTGAAGAAGTTATGTAATAGAAGACTTCTTTTAAGGCACCACCTAACAACCCTACAATTGAAAGGATCAAAAGAATTAACAATGCTATA
>Ga0207155_1151_pt1 | contig 15617 bp, 15 predicted proteins | sample Alteio_BWMinHeat_26_FD_153515 | JGI IMG/M metagenome (GOLD analysis project Ga0207155, IMG submission 153515) | Enriched cells from forest soil in Barre Woods Harvard Forest LTER site, Petersham, Massachusetts, United States -... | ecosystem: Environmental > Terrestrial > Soil > Temperate forest >... | reverse complement strand
GTGATTGCTCCTCGGGCTCGACACTAACAATGGTCCTGCGGGACCGTAAGACTGGTATCGCGGCAATGTATGAAACTTTACTCGAGAGGCGATACGTTGTCATACACGATAAGCATATCTGGTCTACGCCCAGTGGTGTACGCGCTCGTGCTGATAACAACGATGGCGCTCGCTGCCGTCCAGGCGGCTGCCCAGACCCCCGTCACCCAGCTCAGCACGATGGGGGACCCGGGTGCTTTCATCGGCGGCGACGGCCCTCACACCTTTACGCCGGCGGACGGTCCGTTTTCTGCTACGGCATCGGGGCCGGCACCGGGAGCGCCAGCGGATTCGGTCGATATCAGGTTCGCCAGCAACGATAAAAAGCAATTTTGGGAGCTGAGGTTCTCGACCAGGCAGATGGGCAAGCCTATGTCGCCCGGGTTCTACAACAGCGCTCAGCGAGATCCATTTGCGAGGCCAGGCCACCCAGCATTGGATATAGACTCGAACGGATCGGGGTGCAATACCCTGACAGGCAGTTTCATCGTCTTTGATGCCACATTCGATTATTCAGCGCCGCAGATCAGGCTTGTCAGCCTGGCCGTGCAGTTCGAGCAGCATTGCGAGGGACAAGATCCCGCCCTGCGGGGCACCCTGTTTTACGGATATGCCTTCCCAACAACCCCGCTGATCTTTAGCGATTCAGTCTTACCGGATACACAGGCGGGGCACCCCTATGCTGCTTCGCTTGTCTCAGTGGGGGGAACGCCTCCAATTTTATGGACGATTGCGGGCGGGCAAATCGCCCCAGGTATCACACTCAGCCCGGACGGGAACCTGTCGGGGACTCCAAGCCAGGCCGGGGATTTTACTTTCTCTGTTGCGGCAACCGACGCATCGGGTCACGCCTCTCAAAAGCCGTTCTCGATCAACGTAGCCCCACAAACGACTCTCCCTCCAGTCTCAAAGCTGTTTCTTCAGGGCAGCCCTGGCGGTTATGTTCTCGGCGACACAACGGTTTCCCTCTCGACAGCCGATGGCAAGTTCCAGGCGCTAGGGGATCACACCAGCGTCCAGATCCAATTCTATGGACACAATCCGGCCGATGGCGTCTTCTGGATCCTGAGTTTCAGCACAACCCACTTGATCCGCAGGGACCTGACGCCGGGCTACTTCCCGGACGCGATGCGCACTCCCTTTGAATCCCCGGGTCATCCCGGCATTGATGTCGGGGGCGACGGGAGAGGGTGCAACACCGAAACAGGCAACTTTACAGTCATTGATTCCAAGGTTGATTTCAGCCTTCCTGATCCTGTTGTGCTCAGCTTCGCAGCGAAGTTCGAAACCCACTGCGAAGGAGCGGCTCCTGCCCTTACGGGATACATATATTACAACTATGAAGAACCTCTGCAGCCCACTATCGCCAATGTCTCCCCCTTCCCTGAAGCCACACTGTCACAGCCATACAGCGAAACCTTGATAGGCGCCGGCGGAATCGCCCCTTACTCATATCAACTCGCCGGAGGGAGGCTACCGCCGGGACTATCCTTGCATTCCAATGGGCAAATCGACGGCACCCCCACCGCCAGCGGAGACTTCAGTTCCACCCTGGCGATCACCGATAGTCAGGGGCATACTTCCCAGAAGAGCATTAGTCTGCCAGTCATCATACCCCTAACATTCACGTCGGCACAGACTCTTCCCGATGCAACCATTGCTCGGTCGTACCGCGCCATGCTCACCGCGGCCGGGGGAACCGCGCCTTATACGTTTTCCTTTGTGACTGATGGCCGGTCCGATATGCCAGACGGGCTGACTCTGGACCCGACAGGTGCCCTTACCGGCATGCCGGCAATGTCGAGCACCTTCTTCGCTCTATTCCGGGTCACCGACGCGATGTCCAGAACCACCGACGAAGTGTTCCGAATAAGAATCCTGACTCAGGATGGAAAGTTGGGCGTTCGACAACTGACTATGAGCAGCGGCGAGGGCGATTCTGTCGGAGCAGGGTTCAACTACTTCTATGGTGATAGCGATGGAGATTGGAATGGCTCTGCCGGTGCCCTGTCGTTCGGCGCACCCGCAACCGGTGTGGCGGTAAACTTTGACAGCCCTACTCAGCCGGGAGTGTTCTGGATTCTCTCCTTTTCAGCCGGACAATCGGGTGCGCCTCTAGTCCCGGGCACCACATACATTGGAGGCGCCTATATTGCTGGTAATGGCAGGGGTGGTTGCCCCAACGGCGACTTCACCCTTCTTGACGCCAGGTTCGACTATTCGACTGGAAGCCCGCGAATCATTGGCTTTGCTGCAAGATTCCAACAGCAGTGCGGGGGAACGCTCCGCGGCTTGATTCTCTTCGGATCTTTGCCGCCTGCCCCGGGGCCGCAGACTCCATCCATAACGAGTGCCGGCTTCAGTCACGGTAAACTCACTGTGCGTGGCGATAATTTTGACGCTCAATGCACGTTGCTGGTGGATGGTCACCAGATCACGATTGATCCGAGGGACCCAAAGAACAAACTGGGGCCGGTGATAAGGGTCAGGGGAGTCAGCCTGCAACATGGCACCCACAGCATTCAGGTCGCTAATGTCGATGGGGCAGTGTCAGCATCCTTCAGTCTTGATGTCTGAGGCGACCCAGACATTTCTGTCAAATACAGGGTTAGTTTATTTTGGGTAGCCCGCTCACTCTCTCGTATTTGGGTTTCGGTTGCTGTCAAGACTGCTGTCAAAGCAGTAAGGGTTGAGCTGATTGGTGGAGCTGACGGGACTCGAACGACACCCGAATCCCTTCGCAGCTCTAAGAAATCAGTGCCCGGCATACCAGTCGTAACCCCGCTCGGCCCAATAGTCGGCCGGCCGCCTGCTGGTGAAGTGAATTGTCCCAATCCGTTTGATGTTCTTAATCCCGTACTTAACTGGGATGACCAGCCGCAGCAGCGCGCCGTGCAAGGCTGAGCGGCTCTCCATTCATTTCATAGCAAAGCAGCGTCTGGGGATGGAGGGCGCCGCCATGTCCAGCCCAACGTAGTAATCGCCGTCCGGGGTTTCCAGGCTAACGTATGGAACCAACGCCTCGGGCTTGTTTCGCAGGTCGGGAGCGCTTCCATCGCGCGTCGCGGGCTTGTATCTTTCAGCGAAGTCGGCAAACCGGGCGCCAGCACAATGGACCGGAACACTCCAGCCCTCTATACACTGGAGCTCTGCATCAGAACGGCAAGCCGGCGGTACCACACATCCGGATTCCGCGCCCCCCGACCTCTGCCCCGGATAGCTAGGCGACGGAAACTCAGGCCCCGCGTATCCGTGGGGGACCATGTCGCGTACCGTTCCCGTGCCACTTGAGTAATACCCGGAGCGCACAGGTCTATTCCCAACAGCGAGACTTTCGCTTAGGAATAGGCGCACCCGGGATCGCGCAGAGCAGGTGGAATAAATTTACCGGCATTGCGTATCTTTCAGTAGCTGCTCGACCGCTCCCGGCAACAGCGCGCCGGGGCAAGTAAGTCAGTAGGCGCAATTTTAGGAGAATGACAGGGGTCAGGGTCGAAGTCGTGGGTCTTGGCCCCGGAGACCAACCGTGGCTCGAATAAGGAATCTTAGCGGCTTCCGGCGCCTCGCGTCACAATGGGGAGAATGATGAAAAAACGAATCTTGTTCCTGGCTTTATTTGGATCTTCGGTTTTGGCTGTTATGATAGCTCGCAATGGCGCCCCACTTTCCTCGCCAGCGTCTGCCTCGAGCGGGGTATTAGAGGGCGCATCGGGCACAAAGCACGAAGGCGCCACGCCAGTGATCGTCGAGTTATTCACGTCCGAGGGTTGTTCCAGTTGTCCACCGGCCGACGACGTAATCGCCAGCCTGGCGAAGACCCAGCCAGTGCCCGGCGCGGAAATCATCGCGTTGGGTGAACACGTAGATTATTGGAACCGGCTCGGATGGACGGACCCGTTCTCGTCGTCCGAATTCAGCAGGCGACAGCGCGAATACTCGTCTGCATTTGCCAGTGACGAGGTCTACACTCCGCAGATGATAGTGGATGGCGAGGCCGAATTCGTCGGCAGCAACATGGCTAAAGCGCGAGCCGCGATCGCCCACGCGGCCAGCTTGCCCAAAGCCACGGTGGAAATCGGGCGCGCGGAAAACCAGGGCTCGGCCAAGCGCGGGGCAAATTCATTAAAATTGGCCGTTAGTGTCAACCATTTACCAGCGGCGAAGCCGGGAGACACCGCTGACGTAATGCTTGCATTAACCCAGGACGGCTTATCCTCTAACGTTGCTCGCGGAGAGAACGGCGGCCGCAGACTGATTCATGACGCGGTGGTGCGACAGCTCAGTGTGATCGGAAGAATAAACCTCGAAGAAGGGGGCTCGTTTTCCGCGGCTCCGGTGATCAACATCCCTGGCGATTGGAATCGGAAGAGTGTCCACGTAGTTGTGTTCGTTCAGGAGCGCTCAAGCCGCCGCGTGCTCGGCGCAGCCTCGACAAATCTCGCGGCAGAATGAAATAGTAAACGTCGTTTCGATCAAGGACACTAACAATGAAGAGAATCAAAGCATTCGTCCTACCTCCTGCTGTCATGTTAAGTTCTCTGAATCTCACTAATACCAATTTGGCCCGCCCTGTATTCCAGAGTGGCTGTTTCTTGTCCTGTCCACGCGCTCCCCGGGAGCGGCTCCGCATAAGCGAGAATCAAAGAACGACGACTAGTTGTTGGCAAAAGAGTCCTCTCCGGCCCCACCCGGACACTTCGCTTTATAGGGCCTCCCTCAGCATCGATGAAGGTGCGTCGGAATAAAACGGCGGTACATCGGTATTACTTAGATGTGTACTTGGAATCAGGGCCTTTCGCCCCTTTTCAAAGTCTCCCCAGCGTGCCAACACTCGGGTGACAATATTCGATCCGATCTCAAGGAAGGAGAGTTTTATGTTGCGTTCTCTTTGGACCGTTCTCGGCATCTTTCCCATTATCGGCATGCTAGCTTGCGCTGCAGCCACTGCTGCCAGCGGACTCCCTGATCCGACGGTCGACGCGCGCCTCGCCACGGTAAGGGGAGAGCAAACGGCCGTTGTTGCCGGGGGCTGCTTCTGGGGTGTTCAAGCAGTGTTCGAGCACGTTAAGGGAGTCATTCGCGTCACGGCCGGATACTCGGGCGGGTCCGCGAACACGGCGCACTATCAGACGGTCTGTTCGGAGACAACAGGGCACGCTGAGTCCGTCAGTATCGCCTATGATCCGTCCCAGATCACATATGGTCAGCTTCTCAACGTGTTTTTTTCAGTGGCCCATGATCCAACGCAAGTGAACGGGCAGGGACCTGACACCGGTACCCAATATCGCTCAGTTGTCTTTTACACAGGCGCTGGCCAAAAGCGTATTGCCCAAGCTTATATCGATCAGCTCAATCAAGCGAAGGTCTTTTCGGGGCCTATTGTGACTCAGGTTGTCGCATTCGATTCTTTTTATCCGGCCGAGGCTTATCATCAGGATTATGCTGTTCGTCATCCGGACGACGGCTATATAGTGATCAACGACCTCCCCAAGGTGGCTAATCTTCGCAAGCAGTTTCCGAGCCTATACACGGAGAGGTAGGGGCATGGACGGGGATCCCCGGGAATAAACAAAGTTATTTAAGAGGGCGGTTCGATTGGCCCTGGCCTCGCGGAAGCACACGGATCAGCAAGAGATTGCCAAGACGCCTTTGATTCGGAATGCGGGACGGTCACATCCCGATGACACCGGGGTAAAAATCGCGTGGCAGAGCTGGAGGGATTGTTCCCCTACACTCTCGGTTAGAAACCGATCCCCACGCTTCATTTTAGCGGTTAGAGAAGGAGTGAAGAAAGTGCGTTGTCATGATTTCCGAGAGATGGCCGATTCGTATCTTAACGACGAGCTGTTGACGGAAACCAACCACAACGTGATCAATCACCTGGAGAGCTGCGCGGAGTGCCGGCGGGAGCTGGCTGCGCGACGCCAGTTGCGCTTCAGCTTGCGGGCGTCTTTCGCTCGGGCTGACAAGCTGCAGATACCGGTCGAGTTCGGCGACAATCTCCAAGCTCAATTGCGAGCCCTGGCTTTGCGAGAGACGAAACGCTCCCCTCCCAGATTCGGGACATGGTTGGCGATGGCGGCGTGCCTGGTGCTGGCACTGGCGTTCGCACTCAGGACGATGCGGCACCAGCCCGGGCCCCGGCAGAAAACGATCGCTGGGAGTCAGCCGGATTGGAAGGAGAATGGCGGCAGCAGTCCACGTTCGTCCCCAGCGTCACCGCGAGAAGACTCGGTGCTGATGGCAACCATCGCCGAGATCAGCGGAGACGCGGCCGGCGATCATGCCGATTGCGCCATAAACTTCCGTTTACTCGAGCCGCCTATCCCATTGGAGGAAGCCGGCCTCAAGTACGACCGAGCATACTTGAACCTGGGCGACGTGGTGAGCGCGAGGTTAGCCCAGCTTTCCGGAGGCCTGCAACTGGTCGAATCCCACTCGTGCATTTTCAATGGCCGCCGATTTGCTCACGTAGTCTTGAAAGACCGGGGCCATCTCATTTCATTGTTAGTGACGAATCTCAGCCGTCCCCCCGACTCCCGCAAGGCCGCGACACAAGCCCTCAGCGATAGAACTCAGGCGGCGGTGGCATGTTCGCAGTCCGATGGTTACCAGATCGCCTGTTTTGAGACCGCTAGCCACGCCATTTTCGTAGTTTCTGACCTGGCCGAAGGGGAGAACCTGGCTGTAACCCGCTTGCTGGCCGCTAGCGTCTACAACCACATCGCCCATGCCGAGGGTTCCGCTTAAAGAATGAGCCACTTCCGATTTTACTTTGCATCAAGAGATCCCCGCTGGGAATAAACAGAGCGCCGCCTGGTATTCATCTATTGAACGACCTAAGCGGTCTCTGGCTTCGTGAATGCCTGACGGAACCCGACCCTGAGCGGGTGGGTCTGTGTTATTACCAGGTGGCGTGGACTCGGGGTTTTTTTGCTCTATGTTCAGTCATAGTCAACAGGTAGCGGAACCCGAGAGATGGGAAGCATTTGAAGGCGAAGCCCTCCCGTTCTTGGGCGACCTGTTTCGCTTCGCAATGTGGCTCGTGCGGGACCAGCATCAGGCCGAGGATCTTGTTCAAGAAACGTTTGTGCAGGCCCTGGGGTCTTTCCATCGATTTGAGAAAGGAACGAACTGCCGGGCCTGGCTTATAACCATCATGTACAACACGAAGAACAAGTGGCGCCGCTCGGCGTCGCGGCTTCGCGTCGTGGAAGACTTAGAAGAGCAAATTGCTCAAACAGTGGCGTTCGAGCCGCCGACGCCAGAGGGCGTGACCGAAGAAGAAGTCTTGCACGCCCTGGAGCGCCTGCCAAAGAATTATCAGGAGATAGTGCTGCTGTCCGATGTACAGGAGATGACCTACAAGGAGATCGCCAGGTTACTTTCGATCCCGGTAGGGACGGTCATGTCCCGCTTGCACCGAGGTCGGAAGATATTGCGCGCGGAATTGGCTGAATACGCCAACAGGATGGGAATCGGGCGTTCGGCTAAGAACGGTTCCGAAGCCGCACCGTTTCCAGGGTGAGGGAAGGAGCGAAGTTCAGTGCGTTGCCAGGATATTCGAGAGATAGGCGATTCGTATCTGAGCGACGAGTTGGAGGCGGAACCGAGGGACCAGGTCGCGGGTCATCTCGCGAGCTGCGCCCAGTGCCAGCGCGAACTGGCCGCCCGCCGTCAGTTGCGCTCCACACTGCGTGCGTCATTTGCTCACGCCGACGCGCTTCGGATGCGGGACGAGTTCGCGGACAATCTCCGCGTCCAATTGAGAGCCGTGGCCTTGCGAAAAACGAAGCGGACCACTCCCAGACTGGCATGGCTTGCGATGGCGGCGTGCTTGCTGCTGGCACTGGCGTTTGGGCTCACGATGACTCTGCGGCAACAGGGATCGGATGGCGAGGAACCGGCGCTAAGGGCTGCAATGGCCGAGATCAGCAGGACTGCGGCAGGCGATCACGCCAACTGCGCTATAAAGTTCCAATTGTCGGAAAAACCAATACCACTAGAGGAAGCCGGGCTCAAGTATGACCGATCCTACCTGAACCTGGGCGATGTCGTGAACGCGCGCCTAACGGAGCTCTCCGGCGACATTCAGCTAGTCGAGTCTCATTCGTGCGTTTTCAATGGCCGCCGGTTTGCCCACGTGGTCCTGAAAGAACACGGCAGTCTCATATCTTTGTTGATCACCGATCTTAGCAGTCCGGAAATCGGAAAGGATACGAAACACTCCAAGAGCGATGCAACTAAACAGCTATTTACTTGCCCGGAGTTTGAAGGCTATCAGGTCGCCTGCTTCAAGACGGCCAGCCACGCCATCTTTTTGGTCTCTGATTTGGCGGAATCGGAGAACCTCGCCGTGGCCCGCCTGCTAGCCCCCACCGTCTGCAGTCACGTTTCAAATGCCGAAAGTCCGCTTAAAGGATAGGTGCGCTATAAGTAGTTGCCCGGATGAGCTGGCTTATGTGGCGGGTGTCTAGGACCTGGTTATTGATCGACGCCGAGAGCCCCAAGAGGGAATTGTTTGAGGCGACATAAAGAGGGTTTATGAAACTAATGAGTCTGTCATCGTCAGTTCTGCTATTAGGGCTCCTCCTTTCCTGCGCTGGAGTAGGCAGCCGATAGCCGAAGGACTGATCAGGACCGAGATCGACAATAGCTACGGAATGAGACGGGTAGAGGTCCTATGCAACCGATGTGACGCGCATCTAGGACACGTATTCGATGATGGACCCGCGCCCACTCATCTGCGTTATTGTATGAATTCCGCTGCCCTCAAGTTCGTTAAGGCGAATTCAAGCAATTAAGGCCTGACGCCCCTGGAACGGCATCCGAATTTGGCTCGAGGTCTCGAAACCCGAGCTCACTGGCAGGATATTCAGGGCTGACCGAGGCCACCTCCCTTACGACCAGCCAACTAAACAGCAAGGTATCGAAAGAAGATTCACGCCTAGGGAATACATTGAATTCGTCTGGGTATTATTACTTTGGACGCCCTGAAGCGAATCGCGTAACCGGTCTCATCCGGATGCTAACTCGATCATTTGGGCGTCTGATTCAACAACGAATATCTAAAGGAGAAGACTAGTCATGATGAAACGTTTGGGTCTGCTTTTCGCTATTCTGGGGCTGCTCACCAGTCTATCCGCCGCGCCATCCTTTGCCCGGAGCTCAGGGGCCATCCAGCAAGACGACAAGATGAAAGACGATAAGATGAAAGACGATAAGATGAAAGACGATAAGATGAAAGACGATAAGATGAAAGATGATAAGATGAAGGATGATAAGATGAAGGATGATAAGATGAAGGACGATAAGATGTCGGACAAGAAGAAGAAGGGGAAAAAAGACAACAAGATGAAGGATGACAAGATGAAAGACGACAACATGAAGGATAAGTCGAACAACTAGCCCTCCTCAGGTTCGACCCAATAACCACGTCTAAGATTCGCCCAAACTGATTCGAGAGCCATTTCATTATGAGGCCGCTGCCGCACCACGCTGAGCGCTGTCTAGTACGGGGCAGAAACGTTCTCGCCCCGTACCGGATAGGCCCAACAAGCCCAACAAGCTCGACGGCCCCACGAAACGGCAAGAACGTGCGACAAGATGGCAAGAAGATGCCGGGGCTATGCGTGAAGATCCCATGGATATGCCTCTCCGAGACGCAGGTCAAGCCGCCGCCCTCAGTTCTTTCTCAGCACAACAAGGCAGATTCCGTCCCAGGTTGCGCGATTCATCCCTTCTGGGGGCGAGTTCCTCATCGCAACAACGCCGAGATTACTCGTATCTAAAAGGAAGTGCGTCTGGAGGTATTGGCGGACCAGCATTGCGCGGCTGCGCGACAGCCGAAGCTGATCGGCCGGTACGTTGCCGTCCCGATAGCCTTCGACGATTATGGCGCTCTCCAAAACGGAATCGCCGTACTGCACAAGAGCCGCGTTCAAGAGTGCCTTCCCCCTGCCTGACAGTTGCTCATCACTATTCGCGCCGTTCTGGAACAGGTCAGATCCTGATAGCCAGGCTCGATGGTTTGCCGGGCTTATGAAGACCTGGTCGTGGCGATACTTATCGGGCGAAATGTCGGCCAGGTTGTAGTAGCCCCTCTTTTTGAAGAAGCCCCGGACCAGGAAGTTGTGTTTCAGCGCTTCAGTTGCCTCGGCAAGATTTGAAGCGGCGGCGTTGGCATTCGCGAGCGATTCTTTGATGTTTTCTCCGGCGCTTGTTCCGTTCTGATCAGGTTTGGCGACCTCTGAAATGATTTGATGGACCTGCCGAGCGCTGTCACTGATGCTGTCGATCAGATCGGCGGCTTTTTGCGGAATCCCGCGCGAGTTCAGGTCCGACACCATGGCATCGGCTTGGCTGGCCGCCTGGCCCAGGTCCGCCGAGGCTTGCTGCGCGTTTTTGACTATCTCCCGGACCTGGCCGGCGAGCGCTTCATCCCGCAGCAACATCCCGACGGCGCCTCGACCCTGCTTCAGATCAGCCACGACTTCGCTCAGGTTCGAGATCGCAGTAGTGACGTTCTGGCGTATCACATTAGCCAGCTCTTGATCACGGAGCAACATTCCCGCGGTGCCCCGACCTTCCTTAAGACCGACGACAACATCATTCACATTTGAAACTGTGGACGTGACGGCGTCCAATGCGACGCCCACTTTAGGACCCAGGTCTTTCAGCGTTCCCTGAACATCGCTTAGAAGCCCGGCGCCATGCGCAATCAGATCGGAAAACTCGACAGGCTCCTTGCTGGGAATGGTGGCAAGCTGGACTGCTTCAGTCGCCCTAGCGCTGCCCGGCAGAACCGACAAGTAGGTACCACCCACTACTCCCTCGGTGCCGATAGTAGCGACCGAATCGGTCCGTACGAGTCCGCGGAGCTTTACGTCGATCCTCCATTTCACGCGGAAACCCGACGACGGCGAGTCCGGTACCTCAACGGCAAGCACCTGTCCGGCGTCCATTCCGCCGACTCGAACCTTGGCGCCCTCGGTCAGGCCTGAGAGATTTGCAAACTCGGAATAGTACTCAACGTGGTGAGCAAAAGCCTGATGGCGGTCCCCGATCACGAACATCCCGATGCCGAACAGCACCAGCCCGCCAATAACAAAAATGCCAATACTCAATCTTTTAGTCTCCATTGCCATCACTCCTTATCAATTCACGAGCAATCTCATTCTCGCTTTGGTCGATTTCCTCGGCCGTGCCATAGGCGATCAACGTGCCTCGATCCAAAACCGCGATGCGATCGCCGACCCGCCGGGCCCCGCGCACATCGTGCGTCACAACGATCAGGGCAGCGTTATGTTGGGCCTTTTGTTCCAGCAGCAATGCATCGATCTCAGAGGCGGTTATTCGGTCGAGACCGCTGCTCGGCTCGTCCGCGAGGAGGATCCTGGGTTCGAGGACGACTGCGCGGGCGAGTCCCGCGCGCTTCCGCATCCCACCGGAGAGTTCCGAAGGCATCTTCCGCTTGTCGCCCGCCAGACCGATCTGGCCCAGGACTCGGTCAATAACGAAATCGATCTCCTCTGGGGATTTGTCGGTGAGGCGGTGGAGAGGCAGGGCCAGGTTCTCGTACAGCGTCAGGGAATCAAACAGCGCGGCATACTGGAAAAGAAATCCCATCTTTCGACGCACTCGGGAGAGTTCCGGCGCCTTGAGGCACGTGATCTCATCCTGCTCGATCCAAATCTCGCCTTGGTCCGGTTTCAAAAGCGAGATGATGAGCTTAAGGGTCACGCTCTTGCCGGTTCCGCTGCGGCCGAGGATGCAAAGCGCTTCGCCTGCGCGAACATCAAAGGAAACGTCTCGCAGGACCTGCTTCGCACCAAAGGACTTGGATACGTTGTGGAAAGCAACCGCTGTGGTCCGACCATCGGTCATAAGGCGCTCTCCGGGAATATGAAAAAGATAAGCTTGATCAACAGTACATCCAGTACAATTATCAGCAATGAGGAGATCACTACGCTCCTGGTAGCCGCTCGCCCCACGCCCTGTGCGCCTTGATTAGTCGTGTAGCCCAGGAAGGAGGAGATAGTTCCAATTGCGAATCCAAAGACGGCTGTCTTAAGAGTTGGCGGGTAGAAGTTTGACCATTCGAACGAAGCGAATGATTGAGAGATGTAGAGATGAAAAGAAAGCCGCGACGCAGCATATTCAGAGAGAAAGCCTCCGAGGAGGCCCGAGAAATCCAGGAAAAGCGTCAGGATCGGAAGCGCAACCGTACACGCAACGATGCGAGGTACCACTAGAAACTTGAAAGAGTCGACCGACAGCGATTCGATGGCATCGATCTGTTCGGTAGCCCGCATGTTTGACAGGACTGCTCCGATGCCCGATCCAACCCGGCCGGCCACCAGCAAAGCTGTGACGAGCGGACCAATCTCCAGGAAGAACGCGAATGCCTGCACGGTGGGAATCCAGGCGGTGGCCCCAAAGGTTACAAGCGCGCTGCGCGTGTGCAGCGTCAAGACTGCACCAAGAGCGAAGCCGGCGGGAATGATCAGGGGAAGAGATTTCGACCCTACCTCGGCGAGCTGCCGACCGATTTCTTCGCCTTCCAGAGGCCTACGGAACAGCGAGGTGATCGCGCGATAGCCGAATAGACTCACATCGCCCGCGATTTCAAACACATTGCTCACGCTAAAAACTCCTTTCCCCGCCCGTTAGAGAAGACAATGCGAGGGGCCCTCAGCCCATCCACTTCGCGGAAGATGCGCGGAGGCACAGAGGTGGCAACGCTACGAAGGCTGCACCCTGCGCCTCCTGCTATCAAGGCGAGTGCGATTGTGAAGGGAAGGATTCTTTTTGCCACGGGTCTCCTCTTTCCTTTACTCAGTGTTGCCTGATACGTTGCTTAGCGCAGTGCGCTCATAAACAAAGAAACCTCCGTTACTGCCCACCGCCACGCATTAGGCTGCCGAGCGGAAACCGGAAGACTTGGCGCAGCAAGAATCCCTAATCCAAATCCACGAGTTGGCTCCCGTTTCCGACGCAGGCAAGGGCAAGAGGCGTGCCGGAACAAAACGCGTCCGCCTGGCTGCCAATTCGTTGAAATATGAGATGATTGAAAAGTGAGGCTTCGGGAACAAGTGTTGGAAGTCAAAACTGACAACAGTCACTGACACAAGGACGGCGAACGGTTGAACGAGCCCTGCGCCAAGCCAGTCTGGTCGTGATTGCCATTAGTGTGGCCAACCCAATCTGGTCGCCGCCTGCGGCGGCTGCGCTCATAAAATGATCGGATTCGACAAATCGCTCTTTACTAGTAAGAAAACCACTTGGATTTTGTGATATTCTGCCCTCTGCGATCCCGCAGAGAATGGAGTGGTTGGCGATGAGCACAGAAATGCAACGCGCGTCGGGAAGCGCTGCCGAGCGTTATGAAGCGCTGCTTAGCATCGCTGAGGCGCTCTCCGCCTGCTCTGAGCCGGAAGAGATGGCACGAGCTCTGGCCAATCAGTTGAACAGCGTCATCCAATTCGACTATCTCGATGTGCTCGCCGTGAAGGAGAATTCCGACGAAGTGGAATGGCACGCGTGGGGCAAGGGAGCGTTGCCTTTGCCGAATGGGCGAATCGAAGAGTTGCCCATCTGGCACCTTTACAACAGCCAGGAACCGCTCCACATTGTTGACTGGGACAGCGATGAGAGGTTCCCGCGCCTGAAACAATGGGCTGCAACAGTTGGCGCCCGTATCGGCTCAGTTGTTCGTGTTCCCCTGACCACGCCGCGCCGGCGACTGGGCACGTTGGGTATCGCCAGCGGTCCGGGAAGTACGTATAGCGCCGAAGACGTCGGCTTCTTGCGACAGGTTGCGCGTGCCGCGGCGTTCGCCATTGATGACAGCCTAAATCTCAGGCGGGCGGAGGCAGCGCAGGCGGAACTACAATGTCAAAACGACCGGCTCCAGTTGCTCCTGAATCTGACCAACCGCATCACCTCGAACCTGGAGCTTCGCGATCTGTTGCGCGCCATTTCGGCCAACATCCGTGAAGTCATGCATTGTGAAGGAGTGGCAGTTTACCTGGCCGATTCGGCATCAGGGAGTTTTACCGTGCTTGCCTTCGATTTCCCGCAGAACAAGGGAACTTATAGGGAAGGCCTGCGATTCTCCCCACCTAAGAACGACCCTCTAAAACGGGCGTTTGACACCTTGAAACCGGTTATCGTAAGCGCGGACAATGTAGCTGACATCCATCCCGAGGGATATAAAGTCGCAGTCGCTGCGGGCATCAAAGATCACTTTTTTATACCACTCGCGAACCGAGGTCGAGCGCTCGGAGTCCTCGGGGTTGCACACACGACGCAGGATGTTTTCACGCCAGAGGAGGTCGAGTTCCTCAGCCAGGCGTCGGGCCAGATAGCCATCGCCCTCGAAAATGCCCTGGCGTACCGGGAGATTTCGGAACTCAAAGACAAGCTGGCCCAGGAGAAACTCTACCTCGAAGAAGAGATCCGCTCCGAACTGAAGTTCGACCAGATCGTCGGCCGCAGCCCCGCCATCAAGCACGTGCTCCAACTGGTCGAGACCGTCGCGCCGAGCGATTCCACCATCCTGCTGCTGGGCGAGACCGGCGCCGGCAAGGAACTGATCGCCCGGGCCATCCACGACCACAGCCGCCGTCACCAACGCGCGTTCGTCAGGCTCAACTGCGCCGCGATTCCCACGGGGCTGCTCGAGAGCGAATTGTTCGGCCACGAGAAGGGCGCCTTCACCGGGGCCATCAGCCAGAAGGTCGGGCGGCTGGAACTGGCGGACCAGGGCACGCTGTTCCTCGACGAGGTCGGCGACGTGTCGCTGGAAGTCCAGCCGAAGCTCCTGCGCGCCTTGCAGGAGCGTGAGTTCGAGCGCCTGGGCAGCACCCGCACGAGGCGAGTCGATGTGCGGCTGGTGGCGGCCACCAATCGTGACCTGGAACGAATGATTGCGGAGCGCGAATTCCGCAGCGACCTCTATTACCGGCTCAACGTCTTCCCGATCCGCATCCCGCCGTTACGAGAGCGTCGTGAAGATATAGCGCTGCTGGCGCGCTACTTCGCGCAGAAGTGTGCCCGGCAGATGCAGAAACAGATTGAGACGATCCCGGCGGCGGCGTTGAAGGCGATGACTGAATGGGACTGGCCGGGGAACGTGCGGGAGCTAGCGAACTTCATCGAGCGGGCGGTGATCCTGACGCGGGGCAAGGTGCTGGAGGTGCCGGTGGCGGAATTGAAAAAGGGGGGCATTGGGATGCCGGTGAGCCAGGTGAGTGGGAGCGGGCGGGAGGAGATCGTGCGCATCGTGAGGGAGACGATCAGCGAGATGGATAGTGGGGCGGCGAAGAGTGCTGCAAAAGAAACAGATGAGCGGCAGCGAGAGGAGATCGAGCGGGTGCTGGGGGAGACGAACGGGCGAGTGGGAGGAGCGGAAGGGGCGGCGGCGCGACTGGGGATCAAGCGCACAACGCTGTTATTTCGGATGAAGAAGCTCGGCATCAATCCCAAACTCTTCTCCTGACTCGGCTAATTCTAGACTCGTGGCGTGTAAGCCATCCAGGTGCCTCGTCACCGTTAGCACGGGAGCCATGGGATCA
>Ga0207155_1149_pt1 | contig 15658 bp, 11 predicted proteins | sample Alteio_BWMinHeat_26_FD_153515 | JGI IMG/M metagenome (GOLD analysis project Ga0207155, IMG submission 153515) | Enriched cells from forest soil in Barre Woods Harvard Forest LTER site, Petersham, Massachusetts, United States -... | ecosystem: Environmental > Terrestrial > Soil > Temperate forest >... | reverse complement strand
CACGAACGCCACCTTTTTTCGCAGGACGGAAGGTTTGCTCCGATCCGACGGCCTTTGCAGTCGGTTCAAAGACCAGCGCGAATGTGCTTAAGCCGCGGCGATCGAGCTGACCAATCCACCTGTTGAAGAGCGCCTACAATAAATATCCAAGACAACGAGCCCAGCAAGGCGATGACCGCAGTGATGATGAAAGCCCAAAAGAACCGTCCCGTCTTGTCCACCACCAAACCCGTTACCACGGGTGCGATCCACCCAGCCAGATTACCTAAGAAGTTTTGCAGCCCGGTCCACTTGCCAGCTGCTTGCGGTCCCGCGAGTGTTTGAGTAATTGCCCAAGTATTGGAAGCGCTGATTCCCCAGAACGCCGCCGCCAACAGCAGACATACTACCGAGAAAAACCGTGCGCCACCCAAATCGGCTCATCAGAATTCCGCCAGCGAGCGTGCCCACCGCCGGCCCCATGGCCATGCCGGCAATTATGCTCGCATTGGCGAAGCCACGTTTGTGCTCCGGGAAATACCGCGACAAAATGGTCGAGCATGCTGGATAGGAAACCGATTCTCCTGCGCCCAGCACCAATCGCGCGAGGAGCAATGTGCCGAATGCATGAACCGTGCCGGTAGCCGCGGTTGCTGCGGACCAAAGGAAAAAACCGCCGGCGATCACCCATTTCACATCGAGGCGATCAACCAGCCAGCCGGAAACCGGCAGAAAGAATGAGTAGGTCCAGAAGAAGGACGACAGCAGAACTCCGAGCTGCGTCGCGGAAAGTTGGAACTCATTCTTGAGCAGCGGGGCTGCAATCGAGAGATTGCCGCGGTCCAAGTAATTAATGAAAACGGAAAGCGCGAGCAGGACCAGCACGCGCGAGAGCCGGATCGGGTCCACTGCCGGTTTGACAGTCATAGTGTCAGGTTCACGGTTCGACAATCATGCTTCGCCGACACGCAGGCAAGGCTAACACTCAAATCTCAAATATCTCTTCGACAAATCCGTTACGCATTCCATCAATCTGCCGATTGCAGGTGGAAAGTCGCGTTATTGTACGAATCGGCGGCTCATTTCAGGGTACTCAGTTCAGCAGTTTGGGATCCGGCAACCAGAACAGGCCGATAGCCGCGCAGCGCGAAGTAGAGCACATAGGCCTGGCAGATCAGGGGCACTATGAAAGCCACGCGAATATTGCTGTGGTCAGAAATAAATCCCATTATGGCGGGGCAGATGGCCCCACCCAGGATCGAAGCCACCAACAAGGACGACCCCAGTTTTGTGTATCGCCCAAGCTGCTTGATGCTTAGCGCAAAGATGGTGGGGAACATGATCGAATGAAAAAAACCGATCAGAACGACCGCCCACAGGGGAGCCACCCCCGAGCCGAGAAGAACCACCAGCAGACCGGTCAGAGTCGAGAGCGCAAACAATGAAAGCAGCCTGGCAGCAGGCACGCGCTTCATGATGTAGGAACCGGAGAACCTTCCCAGCATGAATCCAATCAGGTGCAATTTCAAATAGAACGACGCGTCCTTTTGGAGCATTCCAGGAAGACTGTGCTGCGCCAGTCGAATGACGAAGCTGCCCACGCCGACTTGAGCGCCGACGTAGAAGAATTGGGCGACAACTCCTTTCACTAGGTGGCCATAACGCCAGATATCGCGCAGCTCTTCCCTGGTTGACTCCTGGGTCACGGCTCCGTCAGTTGCGCCCCCCTCCGGCAATTGGGAAAGAAAAATCACAACCGCGTAGGCGAGAAAAACTCCGGCTATGACGAGGTAAGGCATCCGCACGGTGCTGACCACTGCCGTGCGATACGCAGCCATCTCTGTGGGCGTCATGGTCGTCAACTTCTCCCGCGAGTACTCGAGCGCCGAGAGGATAAAAGCCGCGCCGATGAACGGCGTCACCACTGCGCCCACAGCATTGAACGATTGCGCCAGATTTAATCGCCGCTCTGAGCTCTGTGCCGGCCCCAGCAGTGTCACATAAGGGTTAGCAGCGACTTCGAGGACCCCCTGGCCGCACGCCATAACGAATGAAGCAAAAAGAAACAATCCATATACCTGAATTGAAGCCGCGGGAATAAACAGCAGCGCGCCCGCCGCGCATGTAACCAAACCAACCACTATTCCATTCTTGTAGCCGATCCTTTCCAGCAGCCGTCCTGCGGGCAACGCGGAAAGGCAATAACCGCCGAAAAATGCCACCTGGATGAGTGCCGATTGAAAGTCGTTCAGATCGAAGACCTTCTTCAAATGCGGGATGAGAACATCATTGAGGTTGACTCCCAGCGCCCAGAGAAAGAATAGGGTGGTGACCAGAATGAGTGGGGCGACATACCGCCGCTCGGTGATGGGTGCTGAGGCTATCATTGCTTAAGTCAGCGCTCGATCGAGGTGCACGTAGCCGCCATCCACGAACACATGCTGGCCGGTTATGTGCGCGGCGCGGGCAGAGAGCAGGAATACCACCATTGCCGCGATCTCGTCGGGAGAGGTCATTCTTTTCTCCAGAGGAATCTTGGACAGGACGGACTGAAGCTTCTGTTCGGGATTGGGGAATGTGGCGAGCCACTGCCGGTAGAGCGGCGTCATCACCTCTGCAGGAATAACCGCGTTCACGCGAATGCCGCAGCCTAGCAGCTCGGCCGCCCATTCGCGGGTCAGAGCCAGTATGGCCCCTTTCGATGACGCATATCCTGACGTACCACCTTGACCGGTGACGGCGGTTTTTGAACTGATGTTCACGATGCAGCCGCGCATTTTCTTCAGATATGGAAGCGCGAAATGCGCCATATTGTAATAATGCAGCAGATTGCGACCAAGGGAGTCTGCGTACTGTTCCGGAGTTCCATGCTCCAGGCCGACTTTGTCGTTTACTCCCGCGTTGTTCACGAGCGCATCAAGGCGGCCAAACTTCTCAACTGTAGAATCGAGCGCGGATCGGCAATCCGCCGGTGACGACAGATCCGCGATGATCACGTGGCTTGTGGGCACCTCGGCATGAAGGTGTTTGCTGGCTTCGGCGTCACGGTCCACAATAACAGGAATTGCAGCTTCCGCAGCGGCGGCTCGCACGATTGCGGCGCCAATGCCTTTGGCCCCGCCGGTGACGAGCACGACCTTATTGTCAAGTTGCAGGTCCACTGTTCTCTCGCAATCAGCCGTGCAAATTCATGAAACCACCATCCAGAGGATAATTCACCCCGGTGATGAACGAAGCGGCATCAGAACACAAGAAGAGAGCGAGCGAGGCTACCTCCTCCGGTTCTCCCACTCTGCCGATCGGCTGCGTCTTCGCCAGCTCCTCGAACATCTCCTGCTCGCGGGTACATACGACATTCGTCGATGGTTATCTGAAAAAGAACTATCCCGGCGAACATTTCTGGTGGCGCACGGGAATATGCCACGAATTTCCCTATGGTCAAATCGTCGATCATCCTGGGGCAAAAATTGCTACGCGGCCACGCTCCATATGTTTGCAATTCGCGCGGCTTTCATATATAAAACATTATGTGCGCCCACGAAAACAGAAACGGACGTTACGCCAGCTTTTACGCCGTTGTCAAGAATTTTCTTGAGTTTGATAGTATTTCAACCATCCGGCGGTCGGCGGCGGTCGGTTGGCCCACAAAGCAATGCTGCAAGAAGATTCGTTGACACCTATCAACATGGTTGCCATTTGCGTTCACCCTAAGCCGATGATTGGCTGCAACGATTTATGAAGACAAAGGCGCCTAAACCTTCCAGTCGGTACCCAACTCCGGCTCTTGAAAAAGGCTTGGACATATTGTAGTTGTTCGCCAGCCAGCCGTCGGGACTCACAAAAAGCGACGTGGCACGCAAGCTCGGCCGCACGATTTCAGAAATCTTTCGGATGCTGTTATGCCTCGAAGAACGTGGCTACATTGCGCAGAGCCCGGGCACCGATCGTTACAATCTCACCTTACACCTGTTCAAGCTCGCGCAAGAGCATCCGCCGATCAAACGCATGACGATGCAGGCCTTGCCGATCATGCAACAAGTTGCTCACGAACTTAGTCAGTCTTGTCATTTGGGCGTGCTCAACGGTGGGCAGGTCGTGATTATCGCGCAGGTGGATTCCCCCGTCAGCCCGGGCTTCTATGTTAAGGCTGGCGCAGTTGTGGATCTCATGCATGCTGCTACAGGTCACGTTATCCTGGCACACCAAACACAGGAAGCTCGAGCGCGTGCCATACAGACTTGGTGCAAACGCAACAAAACGGAGGCTCCGCGCGATCTGACTTCGCATCTTGCCGCCATTAAGGAGCGAGGCTATGAAGAGAAGGAAAGTTACGAGGTGGAGGGAGTCATCAATGTTACTTATCCCGTCTTCGACGAGCATGGGTATGCGGTTGCCGCGTTAACCGTGCCCTACATCCGCCGAATTGACGACAGCACCACCACGGCTATCGTACGCCACGCCTTGAAACGAGCGAGTACTCAGCTTTCCCAGGAGATCGGCGGAATCTCGCGAGAGCGCCCGAAATTGGATACCTAAGTCGGTTGAATCCCCGCTTTGGCCAATTCCACGAATGTTTTGCTCAGCGCGGCCCATCGTCATTGATTTTTATTGACAAACTTAATGTTTCAGGAATAGAAATGAGGATCCTGGACTCGCCGATGCAGAAAATCGCCTCATTGCCCGGCAATCAACTGGCGAGGCTGCGTCAGCCAAGGACCATCTTGACGTTCATGGGCGAGAGCGGGACGCGACTTGAAAGCCTCCGAAGGAGAGTTGATCCGTTTGAGCGATCCTAAGATCACGAATGTTCGCGTCCTCGATCTGCGATTTCCGACCTCGCGCCACCAGATTGGCTCCGACGCGGTCAACACCGACCCGGATTACTCGGCGGCATATTGCATTCTGGAAACGGATGTGGGTATCGAAGGATACGGCCTCACCTTTACACTGGGCCACGGAACAGAACTATGCGTGCTGGCCCTCGAGTATCTTGCTCGATTTGTCCACGGTCGCAATTTATCCTCCCTGACAGACGATACAGTCGCCTTTTCCAGACAGCTTACGGAAGACACTCAATTCCGCTGGCTGGGGCCCGAAAAAGGTGTAATCCACCTGGCTGCGGCAGCCCTCATCAACGCAGTCTGGGACCTTTACGCGCGCACGGAAGGCAAGCCTCTCTGGAAACTGTTGGCAGATTTTGAACCCGAGCAGATTGTCCGTTCGATTGACTTTAGGTATATCGAAGATGCCATTACTCCGGGTGAAGCCCTTGATCTACTAAGGACGCGAACCGCATCTCAAGCTGGGCGCTTAAACAATCTTCAGCGGCGTGGGTACCCCGCATACACGACATCCGCTGGCAGGGTTACTGGGCAGGCGAGCTCTACGCTCTTCAGAATCCTTTTGAGTCTCGTTACATTCAGAGGGGGGCTGGCGCAGGATTTCAGGCCCACGGAATGGTATCCATGCTGCCGTCATGGGTGCACAGCGAAACGGGCTCGATTCCGCCGCCTCAATTCAGCACGGAGGACTTGATCGCACACGTGAAGGCCAACATGGAACACCAAGCCGTCACGACGATCAATATCGGAATCTACCAGGACGGCACGATTGAGCAGAGTTCTCTTGACATGATGCGCCAATTGCGGCGCGCAATTAGGGAGAAGTAGGCAACTGATCACGCCATTGACCGTTTGTCCGGGACGCAGCATCGTGCGCGCATACGGAGGCTCACCTGCAGCTCCTGCGGGCCGTGACGGTCAGAGCACGAAATAGGGGTTTGGTCGTGGGTTTTATAGGCCATACATGGTTGTGTTTTCTCAGTTCACTTGTTACGACCTCGCTGGGTCTCGGCGTCGACCGCAGTGATTTCGTAAAGTTACATCGTGGGCGGCTCGACCAATAAGCTGGGGCGGAAAATAAAATGAAATGCCTAATCATCACTGTGCTCCTAATAGGAAGTATGAGCGCTCAAAGCTATCAGCCAACCTGGGAGTCGATCGATCAGCGACCCACACCCGCCTGGTTTGGCGATGCCAAGTTCGGGATCTTTATTCATTGGGGCACCTATTCGGTGCCGGCTTACGCTCCAGTCCTGCCCGGAAAGCTTGCCTACTCAGAGTGGTATTGGAATGCGATGACGCACGGAAAAGACGACCCCAAAGCTGACGCGATTCAGACCGGCACTTGGGCGTTTCATCAGAAGCGCTACGGCGCAGACTTTCCGTATCAGAACTTCGCGCCCGAGTTTCGCGCGGAGTTGTTCGATCCGGATCACTGGGCTGACGTGTTTGCGCGATCCGGCGCTAAGTATGTTGTGTTGACCTCGAAACACCATGAGGGATTTGCCTTGTGGCCCAGCCGGGAGGCTTCGGCGACCTGGGGCCGGCCCTGGAACGCAGTCGAAGCCGGCCCCAAACGCGATGTGCTGGGCGACCTCACCGACGCGGTTCGCCGGAAGGGGCTGCGCATGGGTTACTACTACTCGCTCTACGAGTGGTATAACCCGCTCTGGTTGTACGACAAGCCGCGCTATGTGCGCGAGCACATGTTCCCGCAGTTCAAGGATCTGGTCACACACTATAAGCCGTCTTTCATTTTCAGCGACGGGGAATGGGAGATGAGTTCCGCTGACTGGCACAGTCCTGAACTGCTAGCGTGGCTGTTCAATGAATCACCGGTGAAAGACGAGGTCGTGATCAACGATCGCTGGGGCGGCGACACCCGTCACAAACACGGCGGCTATTGGACTACTGAGTATACGGCTGGGATGAGCGGTATCGATCATCCCTGGGAAGAAAGCCGCGGCATGGGTGTCAGCTATGGCTACAACCGTGGCGAGAATCTCAACGTTTATCACACTGGCCGGGAACTGGTAATGATACTGGTGGACACGGTGAGCCGAGGCGGCAACCTGCTGCTTGATATCGGGCCCAAAGCCGATGGCACAATCCCGGTGATTATGGAGGAGCGGCTCACTCAGATCGGCGACTGGTTGAAGATTAACGGCGATGCCATCTATGGCACCAAGCCTTGGAAGGCGACGCGGCAATGGGGCGCCGGCGAAGTTCCGAAAGTCGAATACAACAAAGAATACTCGACACCCTACGACGTCACTAAGCTGACGGAAAAGCCCGAATCGGGGAAGGCGGGCATCGAAGCCTTCTTCACCACCAAGGGCAGCGACCTGTACGCGATTCTGCCGCGCTGGTCAGACCGCAGTGTCCTTCTCAAGGATGTAACCGGCGCCAGGTCGGTAAGTCTTCTCGGGTCGACCATCCCACTGAAGTTTAAGGCTTCCAAGATGGGATTATCGGTCGAGCTTCCCGATCTTCCAGAGGAACTGCGTTTCCAGCCGGCGTGGGTATTGAAGATCGGCCGGTGAGGCGGAGAACGACACGGCGCTCAAGTGATCCAGTAACAGGCCGTGGCAGCGACTCCGCGTGGAGGAGAAGGCGAGGGCCTAGTGCGGCTCAGGCTAGAGGGTTTCTTATGTTCTCGCTCCTCCCAACTGTCCGCTTTTCAATTCACTCCAGCGCGGCCTTCTGGAAGGCCAACCTGACCGGCGAGTCGTCGGCATTCTTGAAATTGGAAAGCTGGATCATCATGATTAATGCGACACCCCTCTTCATGTCGATCCAGACCTGAGTACCGTAGGCTCCGCCGTGGCCGAAGGTTCCGGGCAAGAGCATTTCAGTTACACCCTGAGGTTGGCGGACGATGCATACTCCCAACCCCCAGCCATTGCCGGGAGTAAAGCCGGTGACCAGATCCCCAGTCTGGACAGTTGACATCATGCGCACCGACTCGGCGGTGAGATAACGCCTGCCATCGAGCACGCCGCCATTCAGCAGCATTTGGGCAAACCGCGTGTAATCAGGCGCGGTCGAGAACAAGCCACCGTTGCTTGCTGGATAGTGGTCGCGCCACGTGGGAAGATGGCCGTACAGAAGCCCAATTTCCGCCGGCAACAGTTGTTCGCCTTCGCGCTTGGCGGGTATCACCCACCGCGGCATCTGGGCTTCGGTCAGGTAGAAAGTCGTGTCCTTCATGCCGAGCGGGTCGAAGATACGCGTTCGCAGGAAGACTTCAAGCGGCTCGCCGGAAACAATTTCCACGACACGGCCAAGAGTGAGAATGCCGGACTGGCAATATCTCCACTTGCTCCCCGGCTCGAACGCGAGTGGCTTTGAGGCAAAGGCCGGGACCAGGTCGGCCAGGGAACGCGCGGCTTTGGCCTCTTCGTCGGTTGCTTCACCCATTCCGGACGTGTGCGTGAGCAAGTGCCGCAGCGTGATTCGCGGCGTCTTGCCATCCGCGGTTTTGAGTCCGGCAAGTTCTGGAACGTATTTGGCGATAGGGTCGTCGAGAGAGAGTTTGCCTTCCTCCATCAGCATCAGCACCGCTGTAGCAGTAATCGGCTTTGACATGGACGCGATCCAGAAGATCGAATCCACGCGCATGAAAGATTTGTGCTCGGGGTCGGCCCAACCCTGAGCGTCCATCCGAAGCACAGAGTCACGCGTCGCGACCACCGTGACCGCGCCGGGAACTTCGTTGGCGACGATTACGTCGTGCATGCGCGTAGGAATGGAATCGAGGCTGGCAGTAGTCTGGGCGAAGCCGGTAGAGAGGGGGAGAACAATTACGGCTAAGAAAACGGCGACAAGGCGAATTTGCATGTAGTCGATCTCCGCAGTTAAATAACCGCCAATCTATTTTTGCCTTACTGCGCAGAAGCAGGAGTTTGTATCTCCGGGCGAATTGAAGTCGCCGCCTCGGTCGGAAAATCGGCCAGGATCGCGACCGTCACCGGGCGCCTAGCCAGCCACTGCAAGGTTCGCAGAGCAACGTCTGCTCTCCGGCACAGCGCAGGCGGGGGGGCTGGACATCACCTTTCCGCACGTGCCCAAAGGTGGAGCTATAGACACGTCCCCGGCCAAAACGGACTGTCCACTCCAGAGGCCAGTTCATTCGGGTGTGTTGGTCACATCCACAGGAGAGCACACGCATGCGCTTCGCCGGGCCACGCGCGTAATAGTAAATTTCGAGGGCAGGGGTTTTCCAGGCGCGGGGCACGCCGTGATGAATGGGATCGTCGCCCAGGTGGTGGACAACCACGTCGGAGCGGCCATCGTGCCCGGTGTTTTCGCCCTGGCCCGAGGGGATGCGCCGCAGCCTTTCGCGGCTATTAATAGTGATTGCGTCGCCTTGCTGCTTATTCCGCCAACCGAGTCTGATCATTAGGTTGCCCTCGGGTCCGCCCAGCGTTGGACACGCTCCGGGCTGATTGCGTCAGGAGTATAGCCATTCAAGTACTTGGCGTTTGCATCGACGTTCGGATAACGAGCCAGCCTTTGTAGTTGCCCATTTACATTACAAAGAGCTGGTCAGTCGTCGTTCCGGAGGGGACGGAGGTCTTCATGATCCCGTCTCGGTATGGCGTCCATGGCTGCACACTCTACAATACAACACTTCACCTCTGGGTAGTCTGCGCGATGCGAATGGCCTTATCGATATCCGGGTCGGCGGGCGTAAGCTTCTTTGCTTCGAGCAGTTCCCGGAGTCCATCCTTTGTATCCCCTGAATGGAGATAGATGAGACCGAGGTCCTTATGTAACTGGCCAAGTGCGGTACAACCGCCGCAGACTTGTATTCCTTCTTGCAATTGTGAGATGGCTTGTGGCCAATCGTGAGCGGCAGCGGATGCCAAGGCAAAATTTCCCAGAGTCTGAGCCCGATCCATGATTTGTTTTTGGGACTGCAGCGCTTCGAAGCGGGCTTGAAAACGCTTGGACTCATCGGGATCTGATTGCGCCAATTGGCGGGACAGGTTGTAAAGCGCCTCACCGTGCTCAGGATTCATCTCGATCACTGTTCGCCACTGCGCGACAGCACCAGCCCGGTCCCCATTGTGCAGAAGCTCTTGACCCAGCATGAAGAGCGTGTCGGGGTTCTTGGGGTCAAGCTCAGCCGACTTCTGCAGCGCCTGGACAGCGGCTGCGGCATTTCCGGATGCTTTTTCGATCAGTCCCAGCAGATACCACGGTTCGGCATAGCGAGGGTCGAGGTGGACCGCAGTTTCAAATTCTGGTTTGGCTTCTGGGTAACGACGCAAGTCAAGCAGAACCCGACCCTTGTTGTAGTGCGCGGGGGCGGAACTCGGGTCCAGATTTACCGCTTCAGAAAACTCTGCCAGAGCGCCTTCCAGGTTGAACTCGTCGGCATATGCAATTCCCAGATTCAAATGCGGGCCAGAAGACTTGGGATCCAGCTTGATGACCCGCTGGAAGTAGCTGATTCCCTCTTCACTCCGCTTCATCCGCATGAGTACCATCGCAAGCACAGTAAGTGCCTGGGAACTGTCGGGGCTGATCTTCACGGCGCTCCGTATCGGTTGCTCGGCCTCGGGAAAACGCGATTCACCCGCGAGGATCAACCCGAGATTGATGAATGCTTGCGTGTACTGCGGATTGTTTTCTGTCGCCTGGCGGAAGAGTTCTTCTGCTTCTTTGTTTTTTCCCTGCTGACCGTATAGCACACCCAGGTTGTTCTGCGCCTCTGCGTAACCCGGGTCCAGATCAATCGCTACTTTCAGTTCTGTTTCCGTTTCAGTCTGCTGGCCGGCTTGCAGGCATAGCAATCCCAGTTGGTTGTGCGCACGAGCGAGAGTGGAATCGAGGCTAATGGCTTTTTTCAGCGCTGCACGCTCCTCGGCGGTTTTTCCCAGTCGATCAAGAGCCAGGGCCATATCGTAATAGGTGCGCGCACTCCCAGGGTTCTGTGCCAGAGCCTCGCGATACAGATCGGCAGCGCGCTGGTATTCGCCAACTTGAAAATACTCGTTGGCCTGATTGACCTTCGTTCCGGCTACGTCCTCTTTGACGCTCTGCTGTTTCTTTTCTTGGAAGCCTTCCAGTTCTGCACGAGATCTCTGGTCCTGGCCCAGGCTTCGCAGCACCGACGCCAGCTGAAATCGCGCTTCGCTCGATGTCGGATTCAGCTGCGCCGCCTTTTCAAGATGAACCAGTGCCTCTCGCGGCCTTCCCAGCTTTGCAAGAACAAAGCCCAGATTGTAGCGAGTATCGTAGTGGTTCGAGTCGAGTGCTATCGCCTGCCTGAGCAAGTTTTCAGCCGCTGTGTAGTTTCCAAGCCCGCGGTCAACCACTCCCATCAAGTAGAGCGCGTCAAATCCGTGCGGCTTGCGCCGGAAGTAGTGCTGGATCTCGGGCAATGCCGTTTGGAACTCCGCCAGGATAATCAACGCCTTTACATATGAAAGTCTGGTGACGTCATTGCTTGGATCCAGCCGCAACGCCTCGCGGAACTCGTCAACTGCCTGTCGGAACTGAGATTCCTGCGTGTAGGCAATGCCCAACCTGGCGTGCCGGTCCGCTGATGAAGGGGTTTGTTGTACTAACTGTTCCAGCAGCTTGACCGCTTGCGCGACGTCACCGTTACTCGAGTAAGCCGCTGCGAGGTCATCCTGAAGCAGAGGATTGGGAGGGGCGTCTTTCAGGTACGCAACCGCGGCAGAGTAACGCTTCTGCGCAATCAACGCTTTCGCCAGTTCGTCCAGGGCAGGAATGGACTTGGGGTCCGATTTCAGAGCAAACTTGAATTCCTCGCTTGCGGCTTCATTTTGCCCCAACTCGCCCAGTGCCTCTCCTAGTGCGATGTGTCCCAACGGATCATCGGGCTTTATGCGTGTTGCAACTCTCAATTCCCGGGCAGCCCTCGCAGGGTCGTGCTTTTGCAAAAGTGCCAGCGAAAGATTGAAGCGCGCCTCCCATGAAGTCGGGTCTTGGCGCACCGCAGCTTCAAAAGCGGCGATCGCGCACGACAACTGCTGCCGCTGACCAAAGTAGGCGCCTAACGCATCGTACACACCAGCCGAGGGATGACTGGCGATCACCTTCTCCAACTCCGCTGGACCTTTACATGCAGCGGGCATTTGCGCGAACAAGATCCCGCTGAATGCCTGCGGAACCCAGGCGCAGCAAGCAATTCGCCCCCATCGCCGCGTTCCGACTAACCTCATCGTCTGCTTCCCGCTAGCGCCCCATTGTACTTCCCACGGCCCCGAGGTCTCCGGTTTTTAATCGGTGCCTCGCCAGATGATCCACGAACCACTGGCGGGAACGCCTGGCAGAGTCCAAATGCTTTGAATAAATCAGAGGGTCGGCAGTCGAACTCATTTCTTTGCGGAAGTGTAACGCTGCGTACGTACGATCCCTTTGCCTTCTTCGATTGTCAGAATTTGGCCCGCTCCTGCCGATTTTAAATTTTCCACTTTGCCGTCAAGCCAGCGGACGGATATGTCCGCTGTGGTGGCGCTGCCAAGGCCAAAGTGCAGGCGAAGATCATTTTGTGACATGTACGATCCGCCGCTTCGCACTTCGTCCGTTTGTTTATGTCCCCCAGTAGTGACGGTGAGGCGTGCCCCAATCGCATCTCGCCCGGAAGTAAGAGCGCGCAGCAGCAGGGAATTCCCGCTACTGGCAACGTTCTTGAGCAGAGATGGTGCTTCACCCATATTGCCGATCAAGACTTCTTCGCTGCCATCATTGTCCAGATCGCCCACGGCCAGACCGCGTGAGGAGTGAACATTCGTAATACCTGGCCCGCCCTGCGCAGAGAGATCAAAGAACTGGCCGTCACCTCGGTTCCAGTAGAGAAGTCGCGGCTGTTTGTACTTTTCGGCGGTGTGGCCAGTATCAACTTCCGGATAAACATGCCCGTTCGCGACGATTAGGTCCTTCCAGCCGTCATTATCGAAGTCAAGAAATGCCGTTCCCCAGCCCAGATATTTTGTGTTCACTGCCAGACCTGAGCCGATGGTATCGTCTTCGAAGTTGTTTCCCCCGCGGTTCTTGTACATGGTGTGAGTGTCATCGGCGAAGTTTGTCTTGAAAATGTCGAGTAAGCCGTCACCGTCGAAATCCGCGGCAGCGGCGCCCATACCGGCTTGCTCGCGCCCGTCTTCGTTGTATGCGAGGCCGGCACGCACTCCGATCTCTTCGAACATTTTTCCTCCCAGGTTGTGGTAGTACAAACTCGCGGTCGAATCACACGCCACAAAGATGTCCGGCCAACCATCATTGTCGAAGTCTCCGGTCAACGGAGTGAATCCGTAGTAGTTCTTGGGACCTGAAATGTGAACCTGATCCGAAACATCAATGAAGTTTCCGTGTCCGTCATTTTGATAGAAGGAGATCGTTTCGGGCGGCAAACCGCGCGGACCGCACATGACCGGCTTTCCTTTCCACTGGCACTGGCTGGTCTGGCCAGGATGAGGGGTGTGGGCCAGGTCGAAGTCCACATAATGGACGACGACCAGATCCAGAAATCCATCTCGGTTGAAATCGAGGAACGCGCAACCTGTACTCCAGCGCGGTTTTGGCGAAAGCAGCCCCCGCTCCTTGGTCTCGTCCTTGAAGGTGCCATTGCCGAGATTTCGATAGAGAACGTTCTGTCCCCACTGGGTGATGAACAGGTCCGGATATCCATGATTGTCTATGTCTCCGACACAGACGCCCTGTCCCCATCCGGTCGGCTTGATTCCCGCCTTATCGGTAACGTCTTCGAATTTCAGTCCGCCCAGATTGTGGTAGAGGAAATGCTTCGGATGGGCGGCGCCTGTCCCGAGTGTCCCTGAGTTGACCAGAAAAATGTCGGGCAGGCCGTCATTATCAAAGTCGAAGATCGCGACGCCGTTGCCGGTCGCCTCTACAATGTATTGCTTTGAAGTTTCTGAGCCAGAGATGTTTACGCCGGTGAGTCCGGCTTGGGTCGCGATGTCGTGATATTCAACTGTTGGCGGTTTCATCCCGGCACGAAGCGGCTGCGCCGGGACCGCACTACCTCCCGTAGCCACCCCCTGTGCACGCGCGGGCTCAATGCTGCCGAGCGCAAGGATGATTAGGCCGAATAAGAAAAAAATCTGGCCAAACATCTTTCGCCCAGCCGCCGGGTTCCCAGGCGCATCATATCGACGATGTTTCACTCAGGACTTTGCGATCAGTCTCAATGCTTCTCCTTCGGGGTCGTTGCGCACTGCGCAGGGCGTGTCAAAGTACATGGTTGCCCGGTGTTCAGCTGTATATGTGGGCCAATGCGGCAGGCCGTCGTGATTGGGATTTCCTGTCCGCGCAAAATTCACCCATGCTGTGCTGATCTGCTTCGATAGAACGAATGCCTCGGGAGTGCCCCCACTGTAATGGTCGCAAATTTCAGCATTGTCGAACGCGAACGCAATTTCACAAGCGTGGAAGGAACCGGGGCGATTGTCCAGCACCGGCGTCCGCCAGGAATATATATAAGAGTATGCCGGCGCGCCACCCAAAGCAGCCTTCCTGATAGCCTGCTCGAAGGCAGGACGGCGAAAGGGAGCGGCGGCAATGAGGGCATACAGGTCAAATGGAGTCGCTTTAGGGTAATCGCGCCGGTAGGCGTCGATGATCGCCTGGCTGCCGCCGCCAAATTCTTCCTGAACCAATCGGTTAAGTTCTTCCACTCCCATCCCAATGGCATCGGGACGGCCGAGCCCACTTACTCCCTCGTGAAGATCTGTACCGGTTAACAATGGAACGTCCACGGCTATTTCTGGAGCTCCTGGTTCGAATGGATGGCGAGGAAGTATGAGGCCGTCTACTGTCGGCCCCCAATCGTATTCGCCGTAGGTTGTCCGAAGAGAGGATTTGGGCCGAGGCATTTTCTTCATGGCTTCCGCCGCAGCGCCCGAAAGCCGATCAACCGGAATGAGCTGAAGTTCGCTCAACTGAGACTTGGATAGCCCTAACTCTGCGAGCAGCAGCTCAGCCAATCGCCCTGAGTAGTCAGGAGAAAGAGATTTAAGAAAGGGTCCGCTTTGAACGATTGCGCGGTGAAATAAGCCTTTGGCCGCCGGCATCGCCATAAGGGCGAGAACTTTTCCACCACCGCCCGACTGACCAAAGATAGTGACGCTGCCCGGATCGCCCCCGAAAGTTGTGATGTTGTCGCGAACCCACTCTAAGACAGCTACCAGGTCAAGCATGCCGACGTTGGCGGAGCTGGCGTATTCTTCTCCTCCCAAGTGTCCAAGGTTTAGATAGCCATACACGTTGAGCCGATGATTGTGATTCACGACCACTGCATCATGATTGCGGGCGAGGCTCTCGCCGTCATAGGCGAGAAGATCATGTCCGCTTCCGGCGGCAAATCCTCCGCCGTGCATGTAGACCATGACTGGGCGCCTATGCGACGCATTGATCTCCGGCGTCCATACATTCACACGCAGGCAGTCCTCGCCGGGAACCGTGGCAGCCGCGCCGCGATGCAGCACGAACGCATCTTCATCCGAGTTCGCAAGGTTTTTCCCGTTAGTATCGAAGTGCGCGGAGTCCTGGTATGGACAAATACGGCCATACTGCAGTGCGTTGCGAATTCCCGTCCACGGTTCAGGCTTGACTGGCGGCATGAAGCGCCTTGCGCCGGCGGTTGACGCGCCGTAGGGCACACCTTTGAAAATGTATACGCCGTTCCGCCTGAATCCACGGATCCTCCCTGCGGTTGTTCCTGCGACTGTTGCCGCGTCGGAAGCGATGACCGTGCTGTGTCCGCTAACGCCTGCGGCGGATTCCGTTTTCTTGTGAGCTTCCGGCGTGGGCTGCGCTAACGCTGTCGCGGGCAAGCCAAC
>Ga0207155_1148_pt1 | contig 15771 bp, 12 predicted proteins | sample Alteio_BWMinHeat_26_FD_153515 | JGI IMG/M metagenome (GOLD analysis project Ga0207155, IMG submission 153515) | Enriched cells from forest soil in Barre Woods Harvard Forest LTER site, Petersham, Massachusetts, United States -... | ecosystem: Environmental > Terrestrial > Soil > Temperate forest >... | reverse complement strand
TTTCGCGGAGCATATTTTCGTTGAGGAGATTGTGGTCGGGGCGGCTGAGGGTCATGCGCGCGACGCCGGCTTCGATTCGCAATTTTAGAAATTGAAAATCCGCGGGATTGCGGCGAGTGGGTTCGGTGCGAACCTCGACGTTGCGGTCGGCCAGGGTGGTGCGGCGTGCTTCCACGGGAGTTTCTCCTTCGGGAAATAGGTCCAGAGCGGATGGTAGCACGCAGGGAGCATGGCGGCCGGTTGGTGCTGAAGCGAAGTGCGCAAAGAGTCTGCTGGCCGAAGAGACGGGGAAGCCGCATGGCGCGTGGTTTGCCTCCCGTGGCCGGAAGGATGAGAAGAACCGGTGCAGGGTGGACTACACTATCGGGACCATGAATCGCGGAACTGTTTCGAAGTTCGGTGAGCTGCCGACGGCTTATGCGCTGCTGTTGAAAGAAAGCGTGGGGACAGAGGGATTTCCCGAGGAGGCGTGGTGGAAGCGGGCGCCGGCGATTCGATTTGAACGCGATTGGAGAGGCGAGCATGCGGACCCGCACCGCGCGACGGAAGTACGGCTGCTGTGGAACGAGCAGGCGCTGTTTCTGCGGTTTTTGGCCAGTTATCGGGAGCTGCATGTGTTTCCGGATGCGCGGGCGGACGGGTGGCGCGACGAATTGTGGGAGCGCGACGTGGCGGAGGCTTTTTTGCAGCCGGATGAGAACGAGGCGCCCGTGTATAAAGAATTGGAAGTGAGCCCGAACGGATACTGGATCGACCTGAAAATTGCGCGCGGCAGGAAAGAAGAGATGCGCAGCGGATTGCGACGGCGGGTGGCGCAGGATGCGGCGGCGCGAACTTGGACGGCGGAACTTGCAGTGCCGATGCGAAGCCTTACGACGGCGTTCGATCCGAAGCGGAGCTGGCGGGCAAACTTTTTTAGAGTCGAAGGCAAAGCGGAGCCGAGATTTTATTCGGCGTGGAGCCCGACGTTAACTCAGACGCCGAATTTTCATGTGCCGGAGGCGTTCGGGTATTTGATTTTTCGCGAAGCGGAGTAGGAGGAGAGACGTGATTCGTGGTTTGCGTTTCGTGTCGGGTGGAGGAGACCCCAGGTGCAACACCGGCACCTGGGGCACCCGGTTTCGTGGCTTAGCTGGGATGATTTTCCTCGCCGGGATAGTGAGCGGAATTCCGCTGCGGGCACAGGAAAGCGCGAGCACGGATGCTCCCGTGGTGAAAAAAGTGGAGCCACCGAACTGGTGGGTGGGGCTGACACCGGACGTGATGCTGCTGCTTTCCGGAAAAAACCTGCGAGCAACGCATGTGAGCTGCAATCTCAATGATGTGATTGTGGGCAGGACGGAATCGAGCGGCGACGGGGATTACCTGTTCGTGTGGCTGAAACTGGGAGCGGATTTGCGCAGCGGCACGGCGGTTTGCCGGATCACGACGGCGCGGGGAGAGACCACGTTTGAATTGCCCATCGCGGCGCGAGCGCAGATTCTTGGCAGAAACCAGGGGATTTCACTGGACGACGTGATTTATCTGATCATGCCAGACAGATTCGCGAACGGCGACCCGCTGAACGACGAGCCGGCGGAATTTCCAGGTTCGCACGACCGTAGCAAGCCGCGCGCGTATCACGGCGGAGATCTGCGAGGCGTGGAGCAACATCTGGACTATTTGAAGGACCTGGGTGTGACGACGCTGTGGCTGACTCCGGTGGTGAAGAACGGAGCTGCCCAGGATTATCACGGGTACGGAGCGACGGATTTGTATGCCGTGGATCCGCACCTGGGAACGCTTGCGGATTACCGCGAACTCGTCCAGGCTGCTCACAAACAGCACATGAAAGTTCTGTTCGACGTGGTGCCGAATCACGTAGGGCCGCGGCATCCCTGGGCAACGCATCCGCCGATGCCGGACTGGTTTCACGGAACACCCGAGCACCACTTGACGGCATCATCGCCGTTGAAAGCACCGTTCTACGGGCAACCGGACAAGAAGGAGATCACGAACGATATTTTCGAATCGCTGGTGGACCCGCATACGCCAACGCAGTTGCGGCGAAATCTGACGGAGGGGTGGTTCGCGGGACTTTTGCCGGACATGAACACGGAAAATCCGGTGGTGGTGCAGTACCTGGAGCAGAACGGCATCTGGTGGGCGGAGAGCACGGGACTGGACGGCTACCGGATCGACACGTTTCCGTATGTTTCGCGGGAGTTCTGGGAGCAGTGGCACACAGCGCTGAGAAAAATTTATCCGCGGCTCTCGACGATCGGCGAAGTGTTCCACCCCGACCCTAGCGTGACTTCGTTTTACCAGGGCGGGAAAAAAAGGGTGGGACGGCATTGATACACAACTGACGACGCCGTTTGACTTTCCCTTTTATTTCACGCTGCGAGAGGTTTTGCTGAACGGCGCCCCGGTCGGAAAATTGGCGAACATCCTCAGGCAGGATTCGCTCTACCCGCATCCGGAATTTCTGGTGCCCTTTTTCGGAAATCACGATACGACGCGCTTTGCGGGAACGCCGGAGGGAACGTCCGCGCGGTTGAAGCTGGCGTTCGGACTGATTTTTACGGTGCGAGGAATCCCGGAAATGTATTACGGCGACGAAATCGGGATGCCAGGCGGGCGCGACCCGGACAACCGGCGAGACTTCCCCGGGGGATGGACAGCGGATCCGCGAAACGCATTCACGAAAATCGGGCGCACCATCGAGCAAGAGGAGATGTATTCCTATGTGAGCGCATTGCTGGCGGTAAGGGCGCAGCATTCCGCGTTGCGGCGAGGCAAATTGTGGAGCCTCGCTTCGGATGACATGACATTTGTATTCCTGAGGGAAACCGACGAGGAACGGATCGTGGTGGCGTTCCACGCGGGCGAAGGCGCGCGGGAGATTGCGGTGCCGCTGCCGGATTCTCCGGATCAGAAAGCCACGCATGCGCTGGCGATTTTCGGACTGGGGCAAGCAGCGGTGGAAGGAAAGACGTTGAGGCTGCACGTGCCGGGCCAGAGCGTGAGCGTGTTTTTGCTGCAGTAACGCGCACTTCCCCGTGGGTAAACAATTTACGCGGAATTGACAAGCTGGAAAGTGGGCATAGCCGGGCAGGTAGCCTATGATTGATGCGGCCCATCTATGGGAAGAGAAGCCAGATGTCTCATGCTGATTTTTCCAGATTCCGCGCAAATTCGATTCGGGAGACGACGATGAAAAGAATTTTTGTGCTACTGGCACTCCTGGGGACGACACTCATGGCAGCGGAAAAGACGGTGTACGACTTTACGTTGAATTCGATCGAAGGCCAATCCACGCCGCTTGCTTCGTTCAAGGGGAAAGTGGTGCTGCTGGTGAACGTGGCCAGCCGGTGCGGATTCACGCCGCAATATGCGGGCCTGGAATCGCTCTACGAGAGATACAAGGACCGCGGCTTTGTGATTGTGGGGATCCCCGCGAATAATTTCGGCGCGCAGGAGCCGGGATCGAACCAGGAGATCAAGACCTTCTGCACGTCGAAATATCACGTGACGTTTCCGATGATGGCGAAGGTTTCGGTCAAGGGCAACGACATCACGCCGCTCTACGCGTTTCTGACGGACAAATCGGCGAATCCGAAGACGGGCGGGGAGATTGGCTGGAATTTCACGAAGTTTCTGGTTGGGCCGGACGGAAAAGTGATCGCGCGGTTTGATTCGGAAGTCGAGCCGGACGCAAAGGATCTGACGTCGGCGATCGAAAAGGCGCTCAACAGCCTGAGGTAGGAGCCGCGCGTGCGGCGGTTCGAGGCATGGCGATTCTTTCGCTCCAATCCGTCAGCAAGGAATATCCGAGTGACGGACAGCGCGTTCGCGCGCTGGATGGAGTCACGCTGGATGTGGGCGAGGGCGAGTTTGTCGCGCTGGTCGGGCGGAGCGGGTGCGGCAAATCGACGCTGCTGCACTTGGCGGGAGCGATGGATTTTCCGACGTCTGGCACGGTGCGGATCGAAGGCAAAGCCACCTCGGATCTGGATGACGCCCGGCAGACGCAATTGCGGCGAGAAAAGATCGGGTTTGTCTTCCAGGCCTTTCAACTGCTGCACACCTTAACGGTTCAAGAAAATGTGGAGCTGCCGCTGCTGCTGGCGGGCAAGGCGGGAGCGCGCGAACTGGCGCTGGAGCGTCTGCAATGGGTGGAGCTCGGCGGATATGGCGCGAGATATCCGCATCAACTTTCCGGCGGGCAGATGCAGCGCGTTGCGATCGCGCGGGCGCTGGCGCACTCTCCGCGCATTCTGCTGGCGGATGAACCGACGGGAAACCTGGATACCGCAACGGGCAGCGTGATCCTGGAATTGCTCCTGCGGCTGACGCGCGAACAAAAAACGGCGACGATCATGGCGACACACAGCCTGGAAGCGGCGAGCGTGTGCGACACGCTGGTGAAGTTGCGCGACGGGCGCGTGGAAGAAGTGACGCGGCGCTGACATGCCTCGATGGAAACTTTTTTACCGGTTGATGCTGCGGCCGCTGTTTCGCGAGCCCATGCGGCTTGGGCTGATGGTGCTGTCGGTGGGGCTCGGCGTGGCAGTGGTGTTGGCGATTGAACTGGCGGGAACCGCGGCAGCGGGATCGTTTCACTCCTCGATGGAAAGCCTGGCTGGAAACAATGACCTGGAAGCTGTGGCCTCGGGTGGAGTGCCGGAAGCGGTGGTGGCTACACTGTCGGCGCAACCGTATCCGCTGCGGATTTCTCCGCGCATGGAAGATTTCGTGGTGGACACGCAGACGCATGAAACACTGCCGCTGATCGGGCTGGACTTGATCGCAGAGGGCAGCCGATACGCCTTGCAAGACGGCGCAGGCAGCGCAGACTCCGGCAACGAAGAAAAGATGGAACAAAGCGTGCGCGATCTGGGCAATCCGGAAAGCGTGTGGGTCAGCACAAACCTGAACAAAAATGTGGGCGAGCACATTTCGCTGCTGATCAACGACCGCGTTGTGGATTGCGCGGTGCGCGGCGTGCTTCCAAATGCTTCGGGGAACGAAAACATAATATTGATGGACATTGCGGGAGCGCAGCGCGCGGTGAACCGGTTCGGCCGGGTGGACCGTATCCTGATCAAGCTGCCGGCGAACAGCAATCTGGAGGAATGGCAGAAGAAATTGAGCGGGGTATTGCCGCCGGGCGTGGAAGTGCGTCCGCAAGGTGCAGGGACGGAAGAAAATCGGAAAATGCTGGCGGCGTTCCGGTGGAATTTGCGGCTACTGAGCTACATCGCGCTGGTGGTCGGCGCGTTTCTGATCTACAACACGATTTCCGTTTCGGTGGTACGGCGCCGCAGCGAAATTGGAATTGTGCGGGCGCTCGGCGCGGATCGCGGAGACGTGTTGGCCGCGTTTCTGGGAGAGGCGGCATGCCTGGGGCTGGCGGGCGGGCTGGTGGGCCTGCCGCTGGGGCGAATGATGGCCGGTGGCGCGGTGAAGCTGATGGCGGCAACGGTGGAGGCGCTCTACGTGAGCAGCCGGCCTGAGGCGATTGCACTGACACCAGGTTCGATGGCGCTGGCACTGTTGGTTGGAGTGGGAGTGGCGGTCGTTTCCGCGATTTCGCCCGCGCGGGAAGCGATGCAGGTTTCTCCGGTGGATGCCATGGCTCAGGGCCGACGGGAATTTCTCGCGCGTGCGCACAAGGGGCGGGATTTGGCGATCGCTGGGGTGTTGGCAGTGCTCGCAGCTCTGGTTGCGCGTATGCCTGCGTTTGCGGGCAAGCCGCTTTTCGGATATCTGGCGACGATTTTACTGATCGCGGCGGCGGCGTACGCGATCCCCGCACTGGTGAATTTTATTTCGCGAATTGCCGCGGGAGTATTGGGAAAGCTTTTCGGAGTGGAAGCGATGCTGGCTTCGCGGAGCCTGGCGGCTTCGCTGCGGCGGACGTCGGTGCTGGTGGGGGCGCTGGCGACGGCGGTGGCGATGATGGTTTCTGTCGGAATCATGGTGGGAAGCTTCCGGCAGACAGTGGTGAGTTGGATGGAGAACGAGTTGCCGGCGGATTTGTATCTGCGCCCCGCGGGTGACGCGGCGGCGGACCGGCATCCGACGATTTCCTTGAAACTCGTGGAGAAAATCGCGGCGTTGCCGGGCGTGGCGGCTGTGCAGCGCCTGCGGGCGTACGAAATCAATTATGACGGGATGCCCGCGACGCTGGCTTCGGTGGATTTGCGAGTGGCGCGCGCCGAACGGAAGTCGGACTTTTTCTCCGGGCGGCCAACAAGCGAGGTCCTGGATCAGTTGCGCGGGAAGAACAACATCATCGTGAGCGAACCCTTTACCTATAAGCACAAGGTGAAGACTGGGGACACAATTACGCTGGCACTGGGGGAAGCGCGAACGAGCTTTCAGATTGTGGATGTTTACTACGATTACGCGAGCGAGCGCGGCTACATCCTGATGGACCGGGATGTGCTTTTGAAATATCTGCCAGATGAAACGCCTACGAATCTTGCGGTGTTTGTGGCGCCCGACGCGAAGGCCGCGGAGGTGCGGAAGGAGATTCAGCAAGCGGCGGCGGGACACCGCATCCTGATTTTTTCGGACCGCGATTTGCGAACAGAGGCGGTGAGAATTTTCGACCAGACGTTTGCCATCACGTACGCGCTGGAAGCGGTGGCGGTGATTGTGGCGGTGATGGGCATCGCGGGGGCGCTGATGGCGCTGGTAATCGATCGCCGGCGCGAGTTGGGATTGCTGCGGTTCCTGGGAGCATCCTCGGGGCAGATTCGAAAGATGATTCTGGTGGAGACAAGTTTGCTTGGGTTGTTGGCAAATCTGGCGGGATTTGTGCTGGGATATTTTCTTTCGCTGATTCTGGTGTTCGTGATCAACAAGCAGTCATTTGGATGGACGATCCGGTTTCACTGGCCGGTGGCGGTACTGCTGGGGGCGTTGAGCGTGGTATACGCGGCGACGGTGGTGTCGGGGCTGTATCCGGCGCGCGTGGCCGTGCGATTGAATCCGCTTGAGGTGATCCATGAAGAGTAGGCTGCTGCTCTTCGCGCTTTTTTTTGTATGGCTGCCTGGCGCGGCGGCGCAATACAGGACGGCGCTGCCGGGTTACCGGTTTGAATTCCCGCACGATCATTTCAGTCATCCGGAATTTCAGACGGAGTGGTGGTATACGACCGGAAATTTGATTGCTGCGGATGGGCGCCACTATGGATTTGAATTGACATTTTTTCGCCAGGGAGTGGACAGGGGGCCGGGCAAAAAGGAGACCTGGGACATCCAGGATTTGTACGTGGCGCACTTGGCGCTGAGCGATCTGGACGACGGAAAGTTTTATCACTCGGAGCGGACGAACCGCGCCGGGCCCGGGCTTGCGGGGATCGATGAAAAACAGAAGCGCATCTGGAACGGCAATTGGGAAATCCGGTGGCGGGGTGAAGAAGAAACATTAAGCGTGGTAGATGAGAAATTCTCGCTGACTTTCTCGCTTCACAGCGATAAGCCGCCGGTGGTTCATGGAGAAAATGGGGTCAGCCAGAAGGCGGCGGGGGCGGGGCACGCTTCGCACTACGTTTCGTTTACGCGCTTGCAAACCGGGGGAAAGATTGAGGTGGCGGGAAAAACGATCGACGTGCGCGGGACGTCCTGGATGGATCATGAATTTTTCACGCATTCGATGGTGGCGGAGCAGGTGGGGTGGGACTGGCTGAGCGTGCAACTTGAGGATGATACCGAGCTGATGCTGTACCAGTTTCGAAGGAAGGACGGATCTACCGATCCATTTTCGTCGGGAACGTATGTGGATGAGCGGGGAAAACCGGTGCATTTGACGGCGGCGGATTTCCGGCTGGTTGCCACGGGAGAAACCTGGACGAGCGACGTCACCGGGGCAAAGTATCCCGTGGCATGGAGAATGGAGATACCAAAGCTTGGGCTGAAGCTGGCAGCGACGATACGGTTGAAATCACAAGAACTGGCAGGCGGAAGCAAGATTGCGCCCAGTTATTGGGAAGGGGCGATTGGGATTGAGGGGACGCGGGGAAGCGCGAGCGTTCGGGGCGTCGGGTATTTGGAGATGACGGGGTATGGGCGGCCGTTGGAGATGGGGAGGTAGAGCGGAGGAGGAGTCTGGGGACCGAATTGGAGTAGTTGCACGTGGAACGTTCGGGGTGGCGGGCAATAATTTGCCTGAGTGCTACAGGCGGCCGGGAGTTCCCGGCGAGCAAGAGAATCTGCCGCACCTACGGCGCTTGCAACTTTTCTCCTTCGTATCCCAAGCGCTTACCCTTCGGCTTCGCTCAGGGCAGGCGCGCTGGGCTGACGTCTTTCGCGCTCTGGCACTAATCCGTTGTGGCGGACGATCCGCCTAGCTTCGGATGCACCGAGGTGCGACTTAGATCGTAAAAGCGGAAGCGTTGCTTCCGCACTCCAAATAAGAACCCCAGATGCAACGGCGGCACCTGGGGCACCCTCAAAAAACAGGAACCTTGAGCTAGCTTTCCATTTGGGCTTGCAGGATTTCTCCGGGCAGGCGAGTGATTCTGGGGCCTGGCGCGGAGGAAGCGGGGTTCGAATGGAAAGAGCTGCGCTCGCGATCAATGGAAACGCGTTCGGGATGAGTGGAAACACGATCCGGGGCGGCCGGGGCGCGATCCTTTTGCGGAGCGTTCTTGCCGGTGGCGGAGATTCTTTCAATCTTGATGCCGAGTTGCCGCTCAAGTTGGAAGAGGTCCGTGCGCTGTTCGCGCAGGAAGAGCGTGGAGGCGACGCCGCGTTCCCCGGCGCGGCCAGTGCGGCCGACGCGATGGATGAAGTTTTCGGCGACATCGGGAAGATCGTAGTTGATGACATGGGCGATGTCCTGCACGTGGATGCCGCGAGCGGCGACGTCGGTGGCGACGAGGACGCGATATTGCCCCCGCTGGAAGCCGGTGAGGGCCGCGGTGCGCTGCGATTGCGAGCGGTCGCCATGAATCATGGCGGCGTTGATGCCCTGGCGGTTGAGGCTCTTGGCGATGCGTTCGGTGCCGCGCTTGGTGCGCGAGAAAATAAGGCAGCGGCCGCTTTCATTGTCGAGCAGGTTGTAGAGCATATCGGGCTTGCCGTTTTCGGAGACTTCGAAGGCCTGGAGACGGACATTTTCGGAAGGCTTGGAAGTGGAGCCGAAAGTGAGGCGGACAGGATTCTTTGTGTAATCGCGCACGAGTTGCGCCATGGTGCCTTCCATCGTTGCGGAGAAGCAGAGAGTCTGGCGCTCGCGCGGCAAGACGCCGACGATGCGCCGAATGGCCGGGAGGAAGCCCATGTCCAGCATGCGATCGGCTTCATCGAGGACGAGGGTTTTGACGCCGCCCAAAGAGACGAGCCGGCGGTCGAGATAATCTTCGAGGCGGCCGGGAGTGGCGACGACGAGGCGCGCGCCCTTTCGGATGGCATCGAGCTGGCGGCCTTCCGGCAAACCACCGACGACAAGCCCCGCGGGTTGCGACTGCTTCGCCCGCAGCGCGTTATATTGCGCGACGACTTGCATCGCGAGTTCCCGGGTCGGCACAAGAACGAGAGCGGCGATTCCGGGAGTAGTCGACTGCGCGAGCTTTTCCATGACCGGGAGAAGGAACGCGAGCGTTTTGCCGGTTCCCGTCTGGGCCGTGGCGATGACGTCCTTGCCTTCCAGCGCTTGCGGAATAGCGGCCGCCTGCACGGGAGTTGGCGTGGAGAACTTCGCCGCGATGAGTCGCTCCTTCAAAGAAGGAGATAGAGTGAGTTCTGAAAAACTTTGCATTTTGCTTTCTTGCTGGCGAGAGGGCGGCGACACACACGAATGGTCGGTGAGCGCGGCAATCTGCGTTGCCAGTCTTATTTTAAATTACGCTAAGAACGAACGGAGGAAACGTAGGGCGGGTAGTCTCAGAAGGTCTAAACCAGAGGGACCGCACAACACAACCGATGCATTAAGCGCAAACACAGTGTAGCACAGTTTCGGTATTTGGGCAGGCGAGAAATCCGTGGCGGTTGTGGCTAAGTAGTACCTGCGAGAGAAGGATTTCCTTTTTACTCTATTTCCGGGGTGTGAAACAATTTAAGTCTAGCCAAACAATCTGGTTCGCATGGAAATTCCTCGACCAGCGGGCTGTCCGGTGCTGCGAACCATGGCCAGGTAAGCGAAACACAATCGGGCAAAGGAGAGAAGATGCGGAGACTTTTTTCGATTCGTTCGCTTTTGGGGTTCATCGGGTTTTTGCTTTTGTCGGGGGCAGCTTACGCACAGGTTGGCGTCGGAATCGCGGTTTCGTTCGGGCCGCCGGAATTGCCGGTATACGAGCAGCCAATCTGCCCGGGCGAAGGTTACATCTGGACGCCCGGTTATTGGGCATGGGACGGGGACGATTATTACTGGGTGCCGGGGACCTGGGTGCTGGCGCCGCGACCGGGATTCCTCTGGACCCCTGGTTATTGGGCATGGGGCGGCAGAGGATACTACTTTCACGAAGGTTATTGGGGCCCAGTAGTGGGTTTCTATGGCGGGATCAATTATGGATTCGGTTACTTCGGCCGTGGATATGAAGGCGGGCGCTGGGACCACGATCACTTTTATTACAACCGATCCGTGAACAATGTGAACGTGACCGTGATTCACAACACGTATAACACGACGGTGGTGAACAATTACAGCCGCACGCGCGTCAGTTACAACGGCGGCCACGGGGGGATCAACGAGCATCCGACCTCGGGGGAAGAGGCGGCGTACCGCGGAAGACACATCGGCCCGGTAGCCGAGCAGACGCACCACATGGAGGCGGCGCGCGGGAATCCGGAGATGCGGGCGTCGTCGAATCACGGACGGCCGTCGATCGCAGCCACGGAACGCCCTGGAGCTTTCTCGGGGCACGAAGTTGTGGCCGCCAAAGAGGGCGGACATTACGACCGGCCGCCGCAGTCGCAAAATTCGGGCGGCCATGTGGATCATGCCATCCATGCGAATGCGTTGCCGGCTCAGACGCGGCCATCGTCACCCAACACAGGAGACCGGAACCGGGACATGAAATACCAGCAGCAACAGGAAAAAATGTACACGCGGCAGCAGCAGGATTACCAGAAGCTCCAGCAGCGGCAGGAGCAGGATCACCGTCAACTGGAACACCAGCAGGCGAGCGACGCGAGGATGCAGCAGATCGAACAGCGGCACCAGCAGCAAACGCAACAGATGGCGCAGAAGCACGAGCAGCAGCAACAGCACTTCCAACAGCAACAACAGCAGCACCAACCACCGCACCAGGACTCGCACCAGAATCAGCCCAAGGGAAAGCCGTAGCGAGGAAAGTCCGAAAGTTGTCCGTGGGTTTCCTTTCACGGAGCGGGGTTCGAAGTCCCCCGCTCCGTTTTTCTTTTCTAGCCGCACCCGAGCCCGAGCAGGGCATGGATTTGGAAGCCGAGAAGTCAACGCAGGGCTAAGCCGGAATCCATGCCATTTGAGCCACCGGGCCCGCTCCCTTTCCGCATCGGCAAACCGGACCATGAATAGCCCGAGGAACCCGAATGTCAGCAGTCCGTGACCAGTGCATCCCGCCAGTTCAGTGAGCTTGGGACAAGGCCGTTTCTTTTGAATGATCTGCAGGCAATCAAAGTCTTGCAGCTTGGCTAGCCAATTACACCTCTAATGCCACAGGTGGGGTGCTTCTTTGCCTCGCTCATCACAAATCCCACGTAAGGAGAAGCCGATGAATTCCACCTCTCGCAAACCGGCCTGCATGGCCCTGGCCCTATCCCTGGTTGCTGTTATGAGTCTAAAAGCCCAAACTCCCTCCGACGTGAGCGTTCCGGTCAAGTCGAGCTACCAGTTCCCGGTGGCAGAGGAAGATTTTCCTACATTTTTTAAGCGCATCAGCGCGGACAAGCCGGGTGTTGGCAAACGGCAGATGGACTTGCTGAGCCAGCGCTACGACCTGAGCGATCGTCCAGACCCGAATGCCAAGATGAGCCGCGGGAAACCTGTCCAGATGGGTGTGCGCGTGAAGCTGCCTGCCGGGGTCAGCTGGGATCAGCTTTCGGCCATGAGCCCCGAGGACATTAAGGCAAAGGGATTGTTTCCCGCGGGTTTTCTGCCCCTGCCCCATCCGAAGAACGAAGAAGGGGGAATGGTGTTTCCGCATTTCGTGATTGACGAAGTGAAGAAGCAAACGGGAAGAGACTTGCAACGGTTTGATGTCGACTTCGACATACCGGATCACTTCCTACCGGAATTTCCTGCAGGCATTTATCTGACCACACGCCCGGACCTGGGCGACCTCTCTCAAGGAAAGATGGTGACCACCAGCAATTTCTACGAGATATTCAACGGTATCTTGAATCCCAAACAGCTCGAAGGATTGCGTTTGCTGCTGACGCCATTCGCGCAACAACAGTTCAACGAGACCGCGGATCGCCGCAGCGAACATCCGAGCCTGGGAGTTGCGTGCCTGGATTGCCATCAGAATGGCCACACCGACAGCGCCACGCACCAGGCCGGGGACGTTCGTCCCCAAGAAGTGCGCCACAGGATCAAGACGACAACGCTCCGTGGAGTGAACATTCAGCAGCTGTTCGGTTCGCAGCGCGCCCTGAAAACGGTGGAAGACTTCACGCAATTTGAACAGCGTGCGGCCTACTTCGACGGAGACCCGGTCATCGCAACCAAAAAGGGAGTCAATATTCTGGAACGCGGCAGCCAGGTTCACGACATGGCGGAATTCCAAGAGATTCTCGACTTTCCGCCTGCGCCCAAGTTGGACGTGTTCGGAAAGCTGGACCCCAAAAAAGCAACGCCCCAGGAACTCCACGGCCAGGAAGTTTTCTTCGGCAAGGGGCAATGTTCCACTTGCCACATGGCTCCTGTTTACACCGACAACCTGATGCACGACTTGCATGTCGAGCGGTTCTACAAGGCGCAAGTATTTAACGGATTGATCGCACCTTCGGGCGGAGATGGATCGCTCAAAACTCAAGTCCTGCGAGGCGTCAAGGATATGCCGACCTACCTTCACGACGGACGTCTGATGACGCTTGATGACTCCGTGGAGTTTTTCAATCTGATCCTGGGCACAAAGCTGACCACCCAGGAAAAGAAAGATCTGGTGGCTTTCTTACTGACGCTCTAAATTCGAGGACAGGGGCGGGCTTACGGGTGCCCCTGCTGCTTTTGCAGGGAGCGAGGGGACGACCTCCTCGCTCCTGATTTTCGTTGCCATTCATCCCTCCTTCGGACAACCGCGCCCATCATTCCTTGGAACTTGCTTTCCCGCTGCTTTTTCGATTGGTTGCGATTGAAGATGCAATGGGAAAAAGCTTGACGGGCGGCGGTTCGCGCAGATACTTGTGGGCATCGTTTGTGGCGTGTGTTGGAAGACAACCGGGGCAAGAACGTAAAAAGCCGGAACTCAAGAAGCGGGAGGGCTGGCCATGGGAGCGGATTGGAGAGCAAGGTGAAAAGGTCGTTGCCTGGAGATTCGCTTGAGGGCATGTTCACGGCATTAAAAAGCGCGCATGAGGTGTTCGCGTCGCGCTACCCGGGGCCGAGAGGCGATCGGCAGCCGGTGCATACGTTTTACGGAGGCGCCCATTTATTCCGTGCGGACACCGCCCGCCGGCTGGGAGATAAGGCGCTCGAAGCGTTGCACGAATACGCGCCGGATTTTGTTGCTTTTGCGAGTGCCATCCAGCTTCCAGGATCGGAACATCTGGGCGGGTCGGCGGACGCCGCCATTCTTGCCAAATCCGTTCAGGCGAATCCGGAGGCCGCGCGAAGGGACAATCCGCACGCGTGGTTTGCCTCCATGATTTACCAGCGCGTCCGGGAAAAGCTTCGTCGCGAGCCGGTGGAAGATTTCAGAATTGATTTTGAAGACGGCTTCGGCAACCGGCCAGATGAGGAAGAGGACCGCTACGCCGCAGCGGCCGCGGGAGAGCTGGCGGCGGGGATGGTGGCGGGAAGCCTGCCTCCATTTGTCGGACTTCGCATCAAGCCGTTTAACGAAGAATTGCGAAACCGCGGTATCCGGACGCTGGACATTTTTTTGACAGAGTTGCTGGGAAGAAGCGGGGGGAAACTTCCACAGAATTTTTTCATTACGTTGCCGAAGATTTCCCTTCCCGAGGAATCCGCCGCGCTGGCCGCGGTTTGTTCACGCCTTGAAGCCGCGCTGAGCTTGCGGCCGGGCACTTTGCAGGTCGAATTGATGATTGAAACCCCGCAGTCTATTTTCAGCGAGCGCGGCGAATTGAATCTGTTGCCGCTGGCCGCCGCGGCGCAGGGCCGGTGCGTGGGCGCGCATTTTGGCACCTATGATTACACGGCCGGGCGCGGCATCACCGCAGCGTATCAGCACATGATGCACTTTGCCTGCGATTTTGCGAAAGAGGCCATGCAAGTGGCCTACGCGGGTACGGGGATTTGGCTTTCCGACGGGGCGACAAACATTCTTCCGGTCCCCGTGCATCACGGCGGGACACATGCTTCGCCATTGACGACGAAGCAGATCGAGGAGAATCACAAGGTGGTGCACCATGCGTGGAAACTGCATTTCGAGCACGTCCGGCATTCGCTGGTGAATGGTTTTTACCAGGGTTGGGATTTGCACCCGGCGCAACTGGTTACGCGCTACGCGGCAGTGTATTCGTTTTTCCTGGAGAGCCTGGATGCAGCGTCGGAGCGTCTGCGCAACTTCATCGAGAAGGCGGCGCAAGCGACTCTGGTTGGCGAGGTATTCGATGACGCGGCCACCGGCCAGGGGCTGCTGAACTATTTTCTGCGAGCCATTAATTGTGGCGCGCTTACTGCGGAGGAAGCACAACGGCTGACGGGCTTGACGCAAGAAGAATTTCGAGGCGCTTCCTTCGTGAGGATTCTGGACGGCCGGAAGAAATAACGGCGCGGATCAGTCGTTTCGGAGCGTGGCTTCGATCAGGCCGTGGGGCTCGTCGGTGGGGAGAAAAATCTCCTTGGGATTTTCCAAGCGGAAGGGCGAAAGGTCGACAAGATTATAGTGCTTGTTCGGGAGCGAAAGATGAACTTCCGCGATACCCGGAAATTTCTTGAGCACGGCTTCCGCCATCGCATAGAGAGTGTGCTGCAGCGATTCACTCTTGTGCCCGGCGAAGGCTTCCAGCAGGGTTTGCCGGACACCGTGCCAAGTGGGGTCGAATTCCGGCGGATTTTCCCGGTAGAGCCAATTCGCGCGGATAGACGTTGCGAGAATCCGGTTTCGGTCTTCTTTCAGGGTCGTGAATTCGTCCTTCAGGAAGTTTTCAAACGCCGAGTCCGTTGTTTTTAATACCACCAGGCCTTCGATGCCAGCATGAAGTGTTTTCTCCTTGTGGGTCGCAGTCAGGGCGGCTGTACGCTTCTCGTTGTCTGAACGGGTGAATGTGTGGGGATGTGATTTGCCATCGAGAGAGAGACGCGTCCAGAGCGTTTCGGCCGCTTCCATTCGCACGCGAGAAACCTGGGGATTCCGCGCCAGAAAATGATCGGCTAGCCGCAGGCAGAACTCTTCGGGCGACTCAATTGCATGCAGCTTCGCCAGGGCATACACGGTGTTTTTCATCGTGTCGGTGGGCAGGATTTTGCGATTGTCACCTTTGGAGTGCGCCGATTCGAAATCGCCCTCGAGGTGGATGCTGAGCGTAAGCTCCCTGATGTCGTGCCAGTCGGGGCGGCGCGCAACTTGCAGGATGCGAACGCGCTGTTTGCCATAGTTGTTTTCGCCTAGCCGGATGGCCATCGGTCAGCTCCCGAGATACGTGGAATACCCGAAAGGGCTCAGC
>Ga0207155_1147_pt1 | contig 15830 bp, 10 predicted proteins | sample Alteio_BWMinHeat_26_FD_153515 | JGI IMG/M metagenome (GOLD analysis project Ga0207155, IMG submission 153515) | Enriched cells from forest soil in Barre Woods Harvard Forest LTER site, Petersham, Massachusetts, United States -... | ecosystem: Environmental > Terrestrial > Soil > Temperate forest >... | reverse complement strand
TTTGGACATTGTGGCGTATTCCCTGCTCCCAATGGAGCAACAACGACGCTGTTTGCGGCGAGTACAGAAGATCGTAAGTGGCACAAACGAGTTTATTCGGTGGCAATCAAAGGAACAATTGATCCGCTTGCCCACCGGAGACGGAATGGCGCTGGTGTTCTTCGGTGATCCTGAGGCACCAGCGAGGTGCGCTCTCGAGATCAGCCGTGTACTCCACGATAACGCTGAACTAAAACTGCGGATGGGGATCCATACCGGTCCCGTCTACCGGATACAAGACATTAATGCTGCCGGCAACGTTGCTGGAGGCGGCATCAACATCGCCCAGCGTGTGATGGATTGCGGCGACGCAGGTCATATTCTGGTTTCCAGTCAGGTTGCGGACGTGCTGGGACAAGTTAGCCGGTGGGCGAGCTGTCTCCATGATCTTGGCCAAGCGGAAGTGAAGCATGGCGTTCGCATCCACGTGTTCAATCTGTTCACTCCAGACGCCGGAAATCCTGTTCGACCAAAGAAACTGGATGTCGCGGCTGTGTCGCAGCAATCTGAGCAACACCCATCTACAACACAAGCCATTAGTAGCGGCCACGCTATTTCACACTACTGTGTCTTGCGCAAGCTCGGTGGAGGAGGAATGGGGGTCGTATTCGAGGCGGAGGACCTAGACCTCGGTCGCCATGTTGCTCTTAAATTCCTGCCTGACCAGTTAGCGAATGACCCTCAGGCTCTAGAGCGATTCCAACGCGAAGCTCGCGCTGCGTCGGCCTTGAATCACCCTAACATTTGCACGATCTACGAAATCGGCCAGCAGGGCGGACGTCCTTTTATTGCTATGGAGTTTCTGGAAGGCCAAACTCTAAAACATCATATTGGCAGGCGACCGGCCGAGATCGAATCACTTCTGGACCTCTCTCTTCAGATAGCGGAGGGGCTAGCCGCCGCCCATGCGAAAGGAATTGTTCATCGTGACATAAAGCCCGCGAATATCTTTGTGACAAACGATGGACAGGTTAAAGTACTCGATTTCGGATTAGCGAAGGTTATTCAACCTCGAGCAACATCAGTCGGTAGCCCTGCGGCGCCCTCGCTGGACGCGCGCGAAGAAGATCTAACCAGTCCTGGGAGCGCTCTCGGGACAGTTGCGTATATGTCGCCGGAGCAGGCGCTCGGGAAAGAACTCGATTCACGCACTGATCTATTTTCTTTCGGGGTTGTTTTGTACGAAATGGCTACCGGCGTAATGCCGTTTCGGGGTGACAGCTCTGCTGCGATTTTCGATTCGATTCTGCACAAAACGCCCACACCGGTTATACGGCTGAACCCCGACATTCCGCCAAAACTGGAAGAAATCATCAACAAGGCCTTGGACAAAGACCGCAAACTGCGCTATCAGAGCGCCTGCGATCTGCGCACTGATATCAAGCGTTTGAAACGTGATACCGAATCGGGGAAGGGACTTGTCGCTCAAGCCATTGAGGCCGAGGATCATCCGCAACCTGCCGTTCCACTCGTAGCAAGTAGTACCGGGCGAGAAACTGGTGCCGCCGATCGCAAGAGGTTTCTGTCGATACCGCGGAATGTGCAAATTACGCTTTTAGTCGGCGCCGCCTTGATTGTTGCATTAGTAGCGGGCTTTTTGTATTGGCACTCAGCCAAACACCATCCTTTATCAACGCGCGACACTATCGTATTAGGAGACTTCGCTAACACAACGACGGAGCCAGTGTTTGACAATACTTTACGGGACGCGCTCGCGGTCGATTTAGATCAGTCACCTTTCCTTAATATCTTGTCCCAGAACAGAGTTAACGAAATTCTGCAGCTGATGGGACGGCCAGGCCAGCGCTTGACCCAAGACTTGACTCGGGAGGTCTGCGAACGTGCAGGAGGTAAGGCTTATGTGAGTGGGTCGATCTCAAGTCTCGGATCGGAATATGTCGTATCAATAGGCGCCTTCAGCTGCAGCACCGGCGAAACATTAGCACGGGAAAATGGTGAGGCGGCTGCCAAAGAAAATGTACTTCAGGTGCTGAGTCAAGCCACGTCGAGACTTCGCGAAAAGATGGGGGAATCGTTAAGTTCTGTTCGACAATTTGACGTCCCGCTAAATCAGGCGACTACCCCGTCACTTGATGCTCTAAAGCAGTACAGCCTCGCCATGAACGCCAGGGAGAAGGACTCGGCTGAGACGATACCGTTTGATCTTCGTGCGATTGAACTTGATCCCAATTTTGCAATGGCGTATGCAGGGTTGGCAGCTGATTACTCCAACTTAGGCCAATTTGAATTGGCACGGGAATACATCAAAAAGGCATTCGATCTAAGCAACCGCGTTACTGAGAGAGAAAAATTTCATATTCGGGCGTTATATTACGGCGATATTGGTACAGGCGAGTTAGACAAGGCTACCCAGAATGACAAACAGTGGGCTGAGGAATATCCAGGAGATGCTTCGGCGCACGGTGACTTAGCTGTCCTGAGCATGACGAAGAGTCATTACGAGGATGCGGTGGAAGAGCTGTTAAAAGCTCTAAAGCTCGATCCAAACGATGTCGGATATTACATTAATCTTTCTTTTTCTTATATGGCTTTGGGACGTTTAGATGAAGCCGGGAATATCCTTAATGAAGCCTATGCCCGCAAATTTCAGGATTTCGAGCTACACGAGAATGCATACAAACTCGCATTTTTAAAAAACGATGCAAGCCTCATGCAGCAACAGTTGGCGTGGGCAGCGGGAAAGGACGGTGCAGAAGGTGTTCTGTTAGGTCTGCAGTCCAAAACAGAGGCTTATGCAGGCAAACTACAGAAGGCACGCACCATCACGCAACATGCTGTTGATGTGGCTCTTCTGGCTAAGAGTCAGGAGTCGGCGGCGATCTCTCAAGCGCTTGCTGCATTGAGGGAAGCAGAGTTTGGCAATACAAAGGCCGCTACCGAACAAGCGAGCGCAGCACTAAAGCTTGACCCAAACAGCAGCGCAGCCCAGATTGGGGCTGCTATTGCGCTTGCTCGGTCAGGCGATACGGTGCGTTCCGAATCAATCGCACGCCAAGTAGCAGCGAAACATCCTCTCGACACAACTGTGCAAGAGGTATGGGTGCCAACAATCAGGGCACAGAATGCGCTGAAGAGCGGGAATCCAGAGCGGGCGATAAAACTACTTGAAACAGCGGAGCCGTACGAATTGGGTGCGACCTTTGACGCGTGCCTGTACCCTGTCTACCTTCGTGGTGAAGCGTATTTGAGTTTAAGGCAGGGCAATGCTGCAGCTACCGAATTTCAGAAAATCATTGATCACCCTGGAATCGTGGTGAATTGCGCGACGGGAGCCTTAGCTCATCTTGGCATGGGCCGCGCGAATGCGATTTCGGGCGACATAAACGGGGCCCGTACCGCTTACCAGGACTTCCTCGCTTTATGGAAAGATGCCGATCCCGATATTCCTGTTTTCGAGCAAGCCAGAAAAGAATACGCTGAGCTGAAATGACACAGAAGGTTAGGCGTCAATGACCTATGGAAGAGGCACAACCCTCCTGCAGAGGCCCTATCACCAGAAATTCATCTCCGCAGATTGCCGGGATATTTTTCCCAGCATGCTTGGATCAGCCGACGTCCACAGTCAAGATGCTTTCGCTATGGAGGTTGGGTTGGGCAAGTTTTTGGATAGCAAGGGAGGTGTTTCACTAGGTACACCTTTTGAGACAGGCAAAACGAGTAGTTTCGGTTGCTGATTCAGAGGAGTTAGGCCTGCCCGTTTGGCAGGCCTTTTGGAACAGTGCTTTGTGAGTCGTAGTTACGCGGTTTTCTGCTGATCATGTTCCTGAAGTAGTCGATGGATGGTGGAGCGGGACACACGATATCCCTTGGCAAGTTGAGCCAGACTTTGACCGCGAGCCCGGTCAGAGAGGATGGCAGGGGTATCAAGTTCAAGCGGCTTGCGGCCGATGTGCCGGCCTTCCAGCCGCGCTCGTCGCATGCCGGCGCGCACTCGCTCGACGATGAGATTGCGTTCGAGTTCTGCGATGGCCGAGATGATGACGATGACGGCGCGGCCCAGCGGCCCGCCGGTGTCCAGATTCTCGCGGAAGCTGATGAACTCCACGTTGAGCCGGCTGAGTTCATCGAGCACTTCGAGGAAGTGCTTCACCGATCTGGCCAGCCGGTCGGAAGCCCATACCAGGACTACGTCGAACCTGCCGCGGCGCGCATCGGACATTAATCTATCCAGGCCCGGCCGGCGAGCTTTGGCTCCCGACACTCGATCGGTATACTCCTCGACCACCTGCCAGCCCCGCTGATTGGCCATCTGGCGCAGATCATAGAGCTGAGTCTCCGGATGCTAATCGAGCGTGGAGACCCGTAAGTACAGCGCCGCCCGCTTCACTGCAGCCTCCGATGAAGCCGGAGCGGCCGCTCCAGGCGGCCCAACTCAGCATGAATCCGTGCCAACAGGTCCCAGTCCTGTACTTCGTTGGACAGGATCAGCCGCCAGGCCCATTGCAGCTCCTGGTAGGCATATTCGATCTCAGCGAGGATATGTCGTGCCATAAGAGGAGTTCAAGGATATCACACATATCTTAGATATGTTTAGGCCTCCCCGGAACAAGAAGAAGGATGGCAACGTCAGTCCCGTGACCGAGAACGGACTCATCGGCTACTCCGAACCCCTGCGCCGCTTCATCCAGCATGAGGGTTTCAGTCCCCAGGTCAACGAGATCCCAAATGAGATGCCCTCCTGGATCCCAGGCGATGACTACCTGACCAACTTCCACAAGGGTGACCCGTACATCAAGGTCGAAGAAGGCTACGCACGTCTGCCCGGCGCCGGCTATGCAGCCCTGCACCCGGAACTGGAAGGAGTCGATCCGGAAGACTATCCCGACATCGACAAGCTGCGCATCCTCGGCGATGTTGCACCCTACAGCCGGGAGTATCAGAAGCTGCATGGCTCTCTAGCCAAGCATCTCAAGGACGATCCGGAACTGCGTGCAGAGTACGAGAGGATCTCAGAGCAGGTCAGACAGACGAAAGAGTAGGTCCTCCCCGACCGCAACATATATATGCCCGCGCACGCGCGAAGGCCGCCCGACCCGCACTGCACTCCGGAGTTCCTACGTGGAATTCACCACTCCGCAGGCCGGGGGACACCTCATTCCCGACTTCGACAAGCACTTACGAAACACTCCGCACCGTGGTCCATAGCCGCCTGCCAAGCTGCTGCTGTAGTCCTCATCGAATGCAGCTATATGTTCTGCCCGGCACTCGAGGGGTCATCCAGTCGTCTCAATCCCCGACAGCGTTCTCAGTTCGGGTGCCTCGATGACAGCCCTGCCTAACCCTGCCCTGGGGAGGGATCAAATTGTTAAACTTTGCCCTAGTAAAAGTGCAATCGACAGGGTCGAGTTGTGGCACGACTTTTCACATGAAAGAGCGGGGGAAGGGTGTTTTACAACGAAGCACAATCACTTCTGGTACACCTGGCACCAAATTGGGGCTAAAATCGCCCGACGTAGTATAGGATTTTCTGCCCAACTCATCGGATTGACGTCAATCAGTCTGTCGGCCAGCTGATTTCGGAGAAATTCTTCAAGCCTTTCGCGGAGGGACCGACGTTCAGTTTGAAGAATTGGTGTGCTCACTGCACCGTTTTTCTCACCGTCGCAGTGTTATTGGCATAAGTAGTCTCGAAGGTGCCCGGGGTGGTCGGGAAATCAGGGGAACCGGTACTTCCTGTGACACAGGCGTTGCCCGAGGCATCGACCGGTATGCCGATGCCAAAGTCATCAAATGTTCCGCCTAGGTGCGTCAAGATTGGTTGGCCCATAAAAATGGCTCGGATTGTCCGCGATTCAGCCCACCCGTTGGTTCAACATCGAGTCACATTCGCGAAATAGATAGGTTTAGTGTCAGCCCAGCCGCGTGAACCTGCTTTATATTTATCCTTCGGGAAAACGATTACTCAAGACAAAGGCACCGCGTGAAAAACTCCTTCCGCTTGCATCAGAGGTATCCCTGGCTTCTTTCCTTTCTTTTCGTCGCGCTGGCTGCGCAGCATGTGGCAGCGCAAACTGCTCCGCCGCCTTTATTGCTCGGCGCCGCCTGGTATCCCGAACAGTGGCCGGAGTCACGCTGGAATGTGGACCTGGAGTTGATGCAGAAAGCAAATATCCATGTCGTGCGGGTGGGAGAGTTTGCCTGGAGCACTTTCGAGCCTGAAGAAGGCAAGTATGACTTCGACTGGCTTGAGCGTGCCATCAATCTCGCCGGCCAGCACGGCATCTTCGTCGTCATCGGCACGCCGACAGCTGCACCGCCCGCTTGGCTCACGCAGAAATATCCAGAGACGCTGCGAGTAGATGAGAACGGCCAACGAGCGGAACATGGCAATCGACAACATTTCAATTGGACTGATCCAAAGTACCGCGAATTCTGTCGCGATATCGCCGGACGGATGGCGAAGCGATTTGGGCACAACCAGTATGTGATCGGCTGGCAGATTGACAATGAATATTCGCAGACGTCCGCCGACGAAGGCACTCGCAAGCAATTTCAAGATTGGCTGAAAGCCAGATATGGCTCTCTCGGCAACCTCAACACGAAATGGACGACGGTCTATTGGAGCGAGACCTATTCCGATTGGTCTCAAATTCCTATTCCCAAGAATGGCGGCATCGATAGTGGAAACCCCGGATTGTTGCTTGCATGGCGCAGATTTGTGAGTGACACCTGGCGCAGCTACCAGAAAAATCAGATCGATGTGATTCGCCCGAACATCAAGCAGGGGGCATTCATCACCACAAATACGATGGGTTGGTTCAAAGCCTTCGACCACTACACCGTTGAGCAGGACCTCGATCTCGCAGCATGGGATGACTACATTCCGGACGGTCGTATTGACCCGGCAGGAAACGGCGCTGCACACGACCTGACTCGCGGCTTCAAGCAGAAGAACTTCTGGGTGATGGAAACCCAGCCAGGTTTCGTGAACTGGGCGCCAGTGAACCAGTCCATCGAAAAGGACGGCGTGCGCGCGTTATCGTGGCACGACATCGCGCATGGAGCGGATGCAGTCAGCTTTTGGCAATGGCGTAGCGCACTCAACGGTCAGGAACAATACCACGGTACGCTGATTGGTGCTGATGGCACGCCCGTTCCCCTCTATCCAGAGGTGAAGCAGATCGGCGAAGAGTTCGCCCGTGCCGGCAGTGTGCTGGCCAACACGCATGTTGAGTCTGAAGTCGCGATTCTGCATTCCTACGAAAGCCGCTGGGCTATAGAGTGGCAACCGCAGACCATCGAATTCGATCCGGTCGAGGAACTGGTTCGATATTACCGTCCATTGCGAGAACTCTCGCAGTCCATCGACATTGTTCCCCCAAGTGCTTCTCTCGCGAAATACAAACTCGTCGTTGCGCCCGCAATGAACCTGCTGACAGAAGCGGAGAGCAAAAATCTGATGGACTATGTCACAGGTGGCGGCAACCTCGTTTTTGGCCCGCGCTCCGTGATGAAGGACGAAGAGAATTCTCTGCAAACCAATCGTCAGCCGGGTCCGTTGGTTCCATTGCTCGGCGGTCGTGTCGAGCAGTTCTATGCCACGAAGAAGTCGTTTCCCGTTGAGGGTGCGTGGGGCCCAGCGGAGGCTCGCATCTGGGCAGAGTTGCTCAGTGTGAAATCGCCAGACACCACGGTGCTGATGCGGTATGGCAAGTCCAACGGATGGCTCGACGGACAACCGGCTGTCATCACCCGCAAAGTAGGCAAAGGCAGCATCACGTATATCGGCATGTGTATGGACGACGCTGGCATGCAGCACGCGGCAAAGTGGATGATCGACACAGCCGGGGTCCAGACTCCCCTGATCAAAGTGCCTGCGGGAGTTGAAGCGAGTGTGCGCTATGGCGATAAGAACGCCGTGCACATTCTCGTGAACTTTTCGTCGACCCCACAGACGATCACTCTTCCCGCTCCAATGGACGACGTACTACACGGTGGCATGATCACCACGGTGCAACTCCCCGTTTACGGAGTCGCCGTGCTGAACACAAAACGCTAGTGAGAAGAACGAGCGCGCGTCAACTGAGCGAAGGCCGCAGGACGATCTTCTCGACGAACACCGGCGACCGACGACTAACTATTCCGCAGCCAGTTCAAAAGCGTGCGCTTTCGGTTGCGCCTTTTCGCGTTGCTCGCGAGCCATTGCGTCTTGTGCGAGTTCGAGCGTCTTCCCTGCCTCGGCGGAGCCTTCAACATTCAAACCTTCGCCGATCAACATAAATCGGGCCTCATCAAGCTTGGTGCGTCTGACCTCAATCCAATCCACGTCCCTTGCCTGGTTTTCCATCGGCGTCGGGTAAAGCGCAAGATTCACCCCCGCCGCCAGTTCGTCACGCGTAAATGAAGCGACGCGGGCACCATCGATCCTCAACGTGTAGCGCGCCGCCTTGAGACCCTGGAACCGCAACATCTGCTGATCCACGGTCCCAAGGTCTGAAGTCTTTAGAACGAATTGCGTCATCGGATCGCTCAAATTGAGCGGCAATGGAAGCGACCGATCAAGCTGCGTCCAACGCAGTCCAGTCAAGGTGCGCTGTATACCGGTAAGCTCTGCGTTCTGAGCGTCCAGGGCTTTTCCACTGTCCGCATCGAGTTGCACACTGCTCACGATGGGCGTCATTCCCCATGCCCGCACCAAAGCCTCGGCCATGATCCAATGACCCGATTCCGAAGGGTGAATTCTGTCTGGGATGATGAGTTGCGCCAATGCGGGATTCTCGCGCTTCCCTGTGATCAACAGATTCATGAGCGGCCCGTAGAAGTCCGCGAGCATTCGGTGCGGTTCTTTTCCAAACTGACTGATCTGATCCGCATAGCGCTCTAGAACGCCGTTGTAGCCCGGAAACTCTGTTCCATGTGAAATTTCGTCGTACGGGCTCGGCCTGATCACTGTGATGCGAACGCCGGGCAGTTCCGTATCTATCTCGGTAAGCAGGTTGCGGTACCCGGACGTAAACGCGTCCAACCATTTCGGGTTAAAGACACCGTAACCGCCATCGTTCATTCCCAACATGACGGTGACAACTGTTGGCTTGTGGGAGAAAACGTCGCGTTTTAGTCGCGCTTCCGTATTGCCTGCATAGCCGCCATTGACGGTGTCTCCTGAGACGCCCGCGTTCCAGAAGTCAACATACATTTGCGGGTAGCGCGTGAGAACCATGTCTTCGACAAACCGGGTATACAGACGCTGCGCAGTTATGCTGTCGCCGTAGAACACAACTCGATCGCCGTCGTGCAACGCAAACGTCTGGGAGTAACCGCGAGTAGCCGTCGCCGCAGCGAGTAGCAATATCAAGATGTAGATGCGAGAGCGTACAAGCAGCATGGCAAGCCTTTCACAACCATAAAATCCTGAACGAACTAGATCGCAAGCAGCGCGACTTACTTCCTCATGGGGGCTTTTACATGAAACTCCGAGTGCAACTGTGCCGAGGAGTCCTCACCCATCCATACATCGAAATCCTCTGGTTCCTCTACCCACTTCTTTTCCACAGGGCTCCAATAACTTAATTCATCCTTCCCCAATGTGAACGAGATCGTCTTCCTTTCACCCGGCAGCAGCGACACTCTTTTAAATCCCTTCAACTCACGCACTGGCCGCGAGGCACTGCCAGCGCGCTGGTGTATGTACAGCTGGACCACCACATCACCAGGACGCGCACCTGTGTCTTCAACGTCAGCGGAGACCCTCAGCGACTCTCCTACACTAACCTCAGTCGCGTTGAGTATGAGATTCGAAATTGTAAAGTGCGTGTAGCTCAACCCATAACCGAAGGGATAGAGAGGCGAACTGGGAATATCCCAATATCTCGACACGAAATCCTTCGATCCTTCGGGGAGATGCGTCAGGTTGTGTGCATAGTAGATCGGAATCTGTCCCCCACTTCGTGGCCATGTGAATGGCAGCTTGCCTCCCGGATTCGCGTCACCAAAAAGCAGGTCCGCCACGGCGTTGCCGCCCTGATCGCCTGGATGCCATGCTTCCAGGATTGCTGAAATGTGTTTTGAGGCCCATGAGAGATTCAGCGGGCGTCCGTTGACGAGCGCCAGGACTACGGGCTTACCAGTGTCAACAACGGCTCGCATCAGTTGCTCCTGTTTGCCTGGGAATTCCAATGAAGATTGAGAGGCGTTCTCCCCGCTCATATCGTCGAGTTCTCCCAATACGAGCACCGTCACGTCGGCGCGCTGGGCAACGTCGGTCGCCTTTTTGATTTCCTCGTCGGCCTGCTGAAGCCAATCTTCATCGGGCTGGTATTCGCGCTTGATTTTCGTGCCCTCCGCGAACTCGACACGAGCGCCGGGCAGCTTATTCCGAATGCCGTGAAGGATCGTCACCACCTCAGAAGGGTCTCCGCCGAAGCTCCAGGTGCCTTGCAGTCCCCTTTGAGCGTCGCCGAGTGGACCGATGACGGCAATTGAAGAGATGTTTTTTTTCAGCGGGAGCAGATCGCCTTGATTGCGCAAGAGCACCGCTGATTTCACCGCCGCTTCCCGTGCAGCTTCGCGATCTTCAGGTGCGTTGAGCACCTTGGCGGCGTGCGCGGTGTCTACGTAAGGATTTTCAAATAGACCGAGACGGATCTTCATCTCGAGAAGAGGTCTGACCGCGTCGTCGATCGCGGTCGAAGTAACTTTGCCTTGCTGGACCAGGGTCTCTAGATTGGCGAGATACGTTTTGCTACCCATGTCCATATTCACACCGGCGTTGAACGCTCTAAGAGCTGCGTCTTGCGGGCTGTGAGCGAATCCGTGTGTCTGCAAATCTTGAACCGCGAACGCATCACTGACGACAAATCCCTTGAATGCCCACTCTCTTCTCAAAACGTCCTGTAGCAGGAAGGCATTGCCTGAGGCGGGCACGTCATTCAAATCCATGTATGCGCTCATCACGCTTCCAACTCCGGCCTCTACGGCCGCGTGGAAGGGCGGAAAGTACACGTTCCTGAGTTGATCGTCGGAAACATACGACGAGTCGTAATCTCTTCCTCCGTCGGCCGCACCATAGGCAGCGAAATGCTTGACGCACGCCACGATGTGCTCCGGACTACCGATGTATGCCCCTTGAAACCCCTTCACCTGTGCGTTCGCCATGGCCGCGCCTAGAAAGGGATCTTCTCCCGCGCCTTCCGCAATGCGCCCCCAGCGCGGGTCTCGCGCGATGTCAACCATTGGCGCGAACGCCCACTTGACCCCCGCCGCGGATGCTTCTTTGGCGGCAACTGCCTGAGCTTTTTCGACGAGCGAAGGATCCCACGAGGCCGCCATGGCTAGCGGAATGGGGAAAATCGTGCGAAATCCATGAATGACGTCGAAGCCAATCAGCAATGGAATATGCATCCGCGATTCTTCGACAGCTACATGTTGTAAGTGATCAATGATCGACGGGTCAGTGACGAAAAGATACGACCCCACTTCGCCCTTCCGAATACGATCGTCAACCGATGTTGTGTCGGGGAAATATTGATAGAAAATCTGTGTTAGTTGGCCGATCTTCTCGTGAAGCGTCATCCTGCTGAGCAATGAATCGGCTCGCTGGCGCACCTCGTCTTCCTGTTCGGGTACGCGATTGGGGATTGACTTTGTGCCTGCCGACGGAATCGCGGATTGTGGCGCAGCCTGCTCAGTCAAGTTCGCACTCTGTCCTGGAGCGGCAACGGCGATCGCGGACACACAAACCGCCCAGAACCCAACCAACGCAATCGAAAAGTAAAAAGTGCGCAGCGCAAAGCTACGGACGAACGTCATCGATGATCTCCAACGAACACCTTGCCAAGGTTTAAAAGGGCTTGATTGCGACTGACCGTTCCTAATACTTAACGCGGTACAATTCGCCCTCGAGCGTAACCGGATCCTTTTCTGACGAACTGAATCTCACAGTGATCGGCACTCCGGGCTTGATCTCCCTTTCCTTGATTTCACCTACCGCCCAAGAGAGACCGCTCCAGATAACGCGGTCATAGTCCACCGAAATTGGCAGGGAACGGCCAGCCTGCGTCACTTCCATTCGGAACAGTTTGCCCATACTCGTCCCGGTCGGTGGTCCGCCCGCCCACGTCCGACGAATCGTTCCGTCGGGCGAGTGCTGGCGCATGACCAGGCGCAGAGTCCAGCCCGTTGAAACATCGGCGGTAGTCTCAATCACACCTTTCTCGACCTGCCGGAATTCTGCGGTGATCGGCGCAATCTCGCGGGGTATGACAACATCCATCTGAACGCCCATCTCGTATTGGGGCAAGGCATACTTGCCATACCCGACGACCGCCATTTGACCGGGCCCAAGTTCAACGTGATCGTAGTCGAGCCTCGGCTCAAATCCATCGTCGTGAAACAGGAGTCGCCCCCCTTCGGGCTGCTTTTGCTCCTGAGAAAGGCGTGGCATCTCGATGTGCTCCACACGCTGTCCAGGATTCACGACTGTATAGACCGCGCCATCAGGGTCTACAGAACCGAACCCGTATGCCTGGCCTTCACCGGGAATACCCCCGAAAGTCTTGGTTCGTCCAAGCGATTTAATTGAGAGAAAGAGACTCTGCACCTTGGCAAACCAGCGCGCATCCTGCTCGTTGATCAGTTCCAGGTTGCCATGTACGGTGTCCACCCATCCACCACGAGCCATCATCAAGATCAACGCGCCTCGCCAAGCGTGCAAACCGCGGTAGTAGATCGTGCCCGTCTTGCCGACCATGAAGCCAGTCGAGTCGATCCGTGCAAGCGGCAAACCACTCTGTTCAAAACGGCGCACCATGTGGTCCGAGTACACATCCATCGACCGCCAGAAGCTCGATTCCGGCACATCCGATGGACGCGGATCGCCTGCATACTCGGCGTCAAACACCGGAAGCCAGCGAAGATCCACGGGATCGCGAAATGGAAATGGAGAAGCAGTTGACTCAAGGTCTCCGCCAAAGCCGTTGAAAGCCTCGAGCACGACATCTGGATTCTTCGTGCGAAATCGCACCAGAGCCTCGCGCAATGCGGTCACATTACGCAAACGAATTTCTTCCCTTGTTTGAGAGACCTCCGCATGTGGGGTCGCAGCGTTGAAGTCTACGAAATCGAACTTGAACATACGAATGCCGCGGTCGTACCAGTATTGAAGGGTTCCCATGAAATCGGGCAGAAATCCGCCCTCGTAAAAGGACATCGCGTCTCCCTTTTTATTGAGGGAATCTCTCCATTCGGGAGCGGCGGCTATTTTGACCAAGGTGTTCGTGCTGAACCAAAGACCCGGTTTGATTCCTGCTGCCTGGCACCGCTTAATCCACAGATCAGGTCCATTCGGCCAATTCGGAGTCTTCCATTTCCGATATCCACCGTCGTTGGCAAACCAGAACGCGTCCATCATGTAGTAGTCAAAGCGGACACCAAGCTTGCGCAGTCTCAGCATTTCATCGAACTCGCGCATCGCCAGTTGCTCAGTAAGCGGAACGTTGTCTGATAGCTCGTCGTACGAAGACCAATTGTTGTAAACGAAAATCGGATCGCGGGCGATTGGTGTCCCCAGCTTTTGCGGGGACCAAGAAGCCCCGGTGGTTGATGCTGGTCTCGAAGGCTTTCGAGCCTGCTGCGCGAAGCAACTCGACCGTGCCAAGGTTGAAACGCAAAGAATGCAACCAACCATTAAAACCCTCTTCCGAAAGCGAGTCGAGCCTGCTTGAAGTCGAATCAATCTGGGGTCCGCGGGGAGCATCTTCATTCAGCGAGACTCCAGCTGAGAGTAAAGAGGAACTCCCAGCTGTTGACGTACGAGCGGCCCAACCTGTGCTGGCCCGGTAAACCCTTGCCACGCACCGGCGATTCGTCCATCCGGTGACAAGAGAACCATTTTCGATTGACCAGCCGTCTCTCCGGTGGATAGCCGCACAATTTGCATCTCTTCGATACCGGAATCGCGCATTGCATGCAAATCAACCAGGTTTTCGGGTCGCGAATCTGATTGCGAAGGAAATACGACGTGGATATCAAGTCCCTTTGAGTGGAACTGCAAATAGAGACTTCTTACAACTGCGAGTTGTCGCCGCGTGGCCTCGTTGAGTAGGCCGTTTGAGTCGAGATCATCTGACAAGCGGCAGTACAGTTGCCACTTCCCGGGCTGCTCCTGCGCGAGCTTTCGCAAATCTTTCAAGGCCGAACCATCCAGCATCGCTTGTCCCCGAGCTTGGTCCTGGGTCGGAGAATGCAGCAAGCCCGATTTCGGGAATAGTGGGTCAGTGGCAGAAGCCAACTCGGTTACGAACTCGCCATGCTGATCCTGCGACATCGCCTTCTGATACGCCGCGAATCCTGCTAGCTTCTTCGACGCGTATTCCCACCATGGCGAACTGCTGCCACCGTATACATAATGGTTTGCATCAAGGCTGAGTGCATCATTCGTAAAGATGAATGCCGGGGAAGTCGAGTAAATTGCATTGCTCTGAAAAATCGCCTTGCCACCCTGAAAAGCTGCGTCGTTCACTAGTGCGGGAAAGGTTCCTGGAGGGTTCCAATAGACGATGTTTTCTGCGATCGTTACGCCGTCGAGCGTCCCACCGTTCCATGTATGAAGAAAGATCGCGCCCTGGAACTGGGCCATTCGTGGACTGCGCGCATTATTGATGCAGACATTTCCCCGCGCAGTGCTGTCGTGCGTTACTCCTCCAGCGCCAAATACCGCGATGCAATAACCTTGCGTGTCGTGCCCATAATTGGAGAGCACTGAGTTATTAGTGTTCCCGTAATCGATATCGAACGCACCACCATCCACCCCTGGACTATCTGTAAGGAACGCTTCGTTATTAATAACCACACAGTCATGGCACATCCATGTCCAGATCGCATTTGGCGTGCCGATCGTCTCAGTGATCTGCATGCCGGTGTTCCAGGCGATACTCGACTCTATCCGCCCGTCGCGCACTCGGAATAGGACGATGCCGTCACCCTGTACATTGTGAACGGTTGAATTACGCACGATTACGTGCGTATTCCATGTACTCTCAGGCGAGAATCCAAAATTACCGCCGCCGACAAGTATTCCCATCCACTGCCGCGTGTTGTATGCGGTGACTCCATCGACCAGAACATCATCGAAGTGCTGGTCGACCGTGCCCGGCGTAATCAGAACCAGCCCGCTATCTTTATTTTTCATCTCTCCGCCCCCCACATCATGGACAATGAGGTTGGTCAGATGAATGTGATGGAGAACTCCGGCCTTACCGCTCACATAGACTCCATACAGGCCACCACCCGCTAGATTGAGAGAATCTACATCCCAATATTCCTGCTGATACAGCGCGAAGCTTTCTTCTGCATCCGGCTGAGCCGTGATTTTCGGACGGTCTCCTTCTCCATAAGCGGTCACTCGAATGGGTGCATCTGGACTGCCGTTGCCTATGGGGCGCAGGGTGCCCAGACATTCGGTTCCCCTGTGGAATCGGACAATGTCTCCGGGAGAAAACGTATGGGCGTTGACGGTCTTTAGGCTATTCCACGCAGACGCAACAGATCGACCGTCGCCATCGCCGGATCCTGCACGGCAATCGACGTAGAAGGTTGTGGGTCGCGGAGCACCCTCGGCAAGCAAGGGTGCTCCTAAACTCGGCAGCGAAATACAGAGAAGCGCCAGCCATCGTGACGCCTTATGTCGAATTCCCAACGCTGCCGCTCCATCCAAACATCAATGTATGCGACGCGGGGTCTGTCTTGTATTACAGACTCCGCATCGGTCGTGCACTGCCAGTGGCAGCAACTCTCATCCGAACGACACGCCTAGAAGATAATCTTCCCAGCGA
>Ga0207155_1146_pt1 | contig 15848 bp, 14 predicted proteins | sample Alteio_BWMinHeat_26_FD_153515 | JGI IMG/M metagenome (GOLD analysis project Ga0207155, IMG submission 153515) | Enriched cells from forest soil in Barre Woods Harvard Forest LTER site, Petersham, Massachusetts, United States -... | ecosystem: Environmental > Terrestrial > Soil > Temperate forest >... | reverse complement strand
AAAAATAATCGGTCATGGAAATGAATTGGGGGGATGAGAACAAGGCCGATGGCATAAAGATAAACCCACCATACTTTCCACCGATTACCGTTTTCGCTCATAAAGCCATTTAAACCGAGTTTAAAACCCCGGTAAAGTTAGAAATTTCAATTCTGTTATGATAGATCCATAGAATGAGTATTCATAAACTTTATGGTTTAATATTGCCTTTATTTCGACGAAGGCGGATGGCCCTATTTGAAGAGCTATTTCGGCCAAATAATGACACCAAAATCCTGGACGTGGGTGGAACTGAAACCAATTGGGGCTTTCTTAAAACCCAACCTCGAGTAACACTTCTTAATATTGATCTCGAAAAATCTGAGGAAAAGGGCCAATTCAAAAAAATTCCTGGTGATGGAAGGCACCTACCATTTCCTGATAGATCCTTTGATATCGTTTATTCGAATTCTGTAATTGAACATGTTGGAACTCTTGAAGATCAGCGTTCTTTTGCTAGAGAAGTTCAAAGAGTAGGAAAAAGCTATTTTATTCAAACCCCCAATCGATATTTCCCTATAGAGCCCCATTTTATTACGCCATTTATCCATTTTCTTCCTCGTAGCCTTCAACTGAAAGCCGCACCCTTTACCTTATGGGGAATAATGACCAAGGCTGGTTCTGAAGAAGCTAAGAAAATGGTTGACTCTATACGACTGATTAACAAGAAGGAATTTGCTGATCTCTTCAAGGAGGGGCAAATTAGTCATGAGAGGTTTTTGGGTTTTTCAAAATCCTTGCTGGCTATTAAGTCCGCTTCCCAGAATTAACAACTTCAGGGGAACTAAAGGTCACTTCAGGCTCACCATAGAGAACATGGTTCACCCACTCCACCCCTTGCATGAGGCTGTGATCTTGGTTACTGACCTCGTACTTCCAAGCGCCAAAGCGGCCACGACTAAAGATGCCAAGTTTTTCTAGCTCGGGGAAAATCATAGATAAAGCCCCGTCGCGGCCAAGACTGGGAGTGGGGTAACCGTATTCAGCGGTATAGCTCCAACGGCTTACCACCTCATCGCTTGAAGAAATAAGGCCCGTGGCCATAGCACCGGCAATAGAATCTTCGATGACTTGACTGCGATCAACGGGTTTCACCTGAGACTCGCTTGTTTCGCACATCAGTGACCAATATTTATTAATATCGGGCACATTATTGGGGCTGTAGTTTGAAAAAACTGTAACTCGATAAAATGGGCAATTTGACTCCGGGAAATACATCCAACACTTTGTTCGCAAAGCCTCTGGAGGCTTACCGCGCAGACCAAGACCCACGATGTGTGAGGTAGAGTGCTTCAACTGCCCAGCGGCTTTCAAGACCCGGCCGTCTAACGAGGGGGTAACTTTCAAACATAATGTATCAAGGGGCATGGTGCTCAAAAGCGTTTCGTAGACGAAAACGTCACCAGACGCCGTTGTCACGGTCTTCTTTTCTACATTAACTTCTACAACTTCAGAATTAAGCTTTATTTTATCTTTACCAATGAGCTCGGCCACCCGAGCCCACACCGCACCAGTTCCACCGACCTTTGGAAATTGAAATGTATTGTTTGGCCCCCAAGACAGGTCATCAAGGCCTTGATCAATATTTTTCTTCACACGAACGGGGTCAGTGACAGCAACGCGCTCCCCGATCCAACCATAAGATAATTCTTCTGGGGGATATGCCCAAACTTTGAAGTTATAAGGAAACATAAACACGTCGGCAAAACCCTGGCCGAAAATTTTTAGAATCCACTCTTTAAAATTACCTGGCTTTTTGACGCCGCTAGCAGCCGCATTCGAGGCCGCAACAATCCCGTCAAGGCATTTTGTCATGACATCTTTAGGAAGATAGCGAATATTATTTTGAACCGGGTACGGAACCCACTTCCCGTACATCCAAGCCCATGATTCTCGCTGGTGGTTGAGCCATTCTTTACCGAGAGCTTTAACCATAAGGTCATCAAAATATTTATAGTGAGAAAACTGAATATGCCCGCCAACATCCCAGGTAAAGCCCTTTTCATCGACGAAGCTGGTGGCTAGGCCACCGTAATGCCCGCTCCGTTCTAAAACGAGAAAATTATCTTCACCCAATTCCTTTAACCGATATGCAGCGCCAAGGCCCGTGGGGCCCGATCCAATAATGAGAAATTTTTTCTTTAGCACAGGTTCTTCAAGCGGGAATTAAGGGTTAATCTAAAATTAAGAAGCTCTCTGAGAGAACGCAAACACACTTTAATCAAGTTCCAACGCACAATTGAAACAACCCCTGTCTTTCGGTCTTCGTGAACAACAGGAATTGACATTAAATTTTGGCCCCCACGACAAGCCAAAACAGATAAAAATATATTGGGAGCAAAAATGCCAACCGGGAGCTGGGCTAGCAACCTTTCTAAATAACTTCGTTCAATAAGCCTATAGGGAACATTGGCGTCTTTAATATAAGCTCCAAAAAACAGAAATATAACCGTTCGCAATATTCTCGTAATCACCAAGCGATGAAAAGCATCATGGCGCACCATTCGCCAGCCTAAAATAAACTTTGATTTCTCCCGGGCCTGCCAAAATTTTTGAAAATCTGAAGGCAAAAATTGATCATCTGAATCCACATGAAAAATAGAGTCGGGCTTAAGCTCAATACCTTTTCGATAAGCATTCAACAGCGCCGCTCCATGGCCAGCATTCAATTGTTGAACAACCACAAGACTACTGTTGCTCAAAGCCATTTTGTCTAAAATCTTGCCTGTATCGTCTTTTGACCCATCATTGACGATCACCATCTTAAAACGCCCAGGGCCCACTATAGTCGAAAGGCTATGGGACCATGAAGTCACGACCTTTTCAATGCACTCGCCTTCGTTATAAGCTGGCATAACCAGGACGCATTCTAACTTTTCCATATGTCACACTGACTAGACCACGAAATTTGCGATTATCCAAGAAATTCGCGATATAATCTGATAGGTAATATCTGTTCAAAAGGAATAAACATATTAGGGCTTCAATTTGAAAAAACTTTTCTTAGCACTAGCCATACTTCTCATACTCACTTTCGGAATCTCTGAAACCCGAGGTGTCCTTCATAATTTTCATACAGTAGAAGCCGGGAGTCTTTACCGATCAGCGCAACTGAGCCCCGGAACTCTAGAGGAGATGATTTACAAATATAAAATTAAAACCGTCATCAATCTTCAAGGGGCTCACCCTGATGACGCCTGGTATATTGACGAAAAAGAAGTCCTCGATCGTTTAGCCGTAGATTTAGTCGACATCCCCATGCGCTCTGAGCGAATTCCAACCCATGAAGAGCTCACCTCACTCTTTGAAGCTTACGATCATAGTCCACGCCCCATGCTCATCCATTGTAACTCGGGTTCTGATCGCACCGGTGAAGCTTCGGCCATCTATGAAATTGAATACATGAAGAAGACAAAAGAAGAGGCCATGGAAATGCTCTCTCCCTTTTATTTTCATCTTTCATTTTTGGTTCCTTCAAAAACTTATTTCATGAATATGTATCAAGGGCGAAAATGGGCCCTCAACGAATACGACCCATGCAAACAAACTTATCTTTATTTTGACCACCGCCTAGGTCAATGCCGTCATACGATTTTAGGTAACCCCATTCATGGCGTCCAAAGCAAAAACTGATTTAGTTAGAGGTTTAGGTCTTCTCACCGCCACCAGTGTGGTGGTGGGCTCAATGATTGGCTCAGGCATATTTAAAAAACCGGGGCTCATGGCGTCGCAGCTTGGTTCACCGCGCCTCCTCATGCTGGTGTGGGTTCTTGCAGGTCTTATGACTCTTTGCGGATCCCTCACAAACGCAGAGATTGGCGGAATATTCCCAGCTACCGGGGGCCAGTATTATTTCTTTAATAAAATTTATGGCAAATTTTTTGCTTTTATTTTTGGCTGGGCGATTTTTGCCGTAGTACAAACGAGTTCCATCGGTTCAATTGCTTATATTTTTGGAGAATCGGCAGGGCACCTCGTAAATCTCCCCCACTTCTCCCCCGAAATTGAAAAGGCCTGGGTCATTCATCTGCCTTATATAGGAAATATTTTTCCTCTGGCTGATATTGGAACAAAACTTGTGGCCATTGGTCTCATGGCATTTCTCACCGTAGTTAACGTTCTAGGATTACTCCTTGGCGGCAGTGTGCAAAATGCACTTACTTTGTTAAAACTCATCGCCATCGGCGCAATTATTTTATTTGCAGTCTTTACTCCCATGGGTTCTCTCGAGCATTTTTCTGAAACTCTCGCAAGTACTCCAAAAACAAGTTTTGCCATCTTTGCTGCTTTTATAGGAGCTATGTCGGGGGCCTTTTGGGCTTACGATGGGTGGAATAACGTAACCTACATCGCAGGTGAAATCAAAAATCCTCAAAAGAACCTTCCCCGATCTCTTTTTTTAGGAACGGTCACTGTCATCACTGTCTATGTTCTTATTAATCTCGCTTATATTTATGTTCTGCCCATTGAAATAATGGCCAAAAGCAGACTTGTGGCTTCGGACATGGCAAGACTGAGTATGGGAGCCGTTGGAGAACGCTTCGTCATTATCACCATTCTTCTTTCAACCTTTGGGTCATGCAATGGGTCTTTGATGTCTAGCGCTCGGGTTTATTTTGCCATGGCCCGAGAGAAAATGTTTTTTTCACCTATTGGCAAAGTGAGCCCTCGCCATCATACTCCTGCAAACTCGCTGATTCTTCAGTTTTTTTGGTCAAGCCTCCTCGTCTTGAGCGGCACTTTCGATATGCTCACTGACATGCTGATTTTTGTAACGTGGATTTTCTATGGCATGGGTGCATTGGGAGTCTTTATTCTACGTCACAAGATGCCTGATATTGAACGACCCTACAAAGTTTGGGGTTACCCCTGGGTACCAGGAATTTATATTGCCTCAGCTTTTATTTTTCTTATTCAGACTTTATATAATGATATCACCAATTACATTTCCGGAGCAGCACCTCTGATAAATTCTCTCTTTGGAATTGTATTGGTTTTATTAGGCACGCCTCTTTACTTTTATTTCACTAAGAAAACGCCTAGTGAGGGCGAACGCAGGAGCTGATTTTTTCAACTCTCCAGTGGTGAACTCCCGAACCCTCATGACTGTTTCCCAAAATAATGAGACTGCGGCCGTCTTTAGTATCGGTACCAGCAACACCAACGGCCTGGGCCGTTTCATTGGGGTCTTGAGACATTTCAATCCTCGCTAATGGAACCCATTTTGAATTGCTGTCTGGGGCATACCTTACCTGCCAATGCCAGTGGGATTGTGTGGTTTTATCAACGTCAGAGGCATATTCGTCACGACTAGCACCCACGGCCACGGGGTGTCCGTCAAAATAAGTCATTGCCAAAGGCTTTGAACTCTTAAATTGTGGATCCTTAAAAGTATCTGAAACTGAAAAAGTTTTACCTCCGTCAGTACTTTTACGAATAACCCACACTTCTGAATTTGAAGGGTCGGTTGCAGTGGCGAAAGACACCGTACCCCCTTGATAAATATCTCCACTTTGAGCCACCATTAAAGATGTGGCAGAGCCAGCCAGAGCCGGAATTTCACTTCTTGCATCGCCGAAAAATCTCATCAGTGCATTTTTGGTTGCCTGATCACCAAGAACGGCAGGAAAAGAATCAGCCAAAATAGACAAAACCTTGTCATCTCCCGACGGGCCTTCTAAATGCCATGAAAGACTCTTCCCATCCCACTTATTTGTTCCCGCAACAAGAAGGCCAGGACCTGAATTCATAATTTGGCTATATGCGATGTTTGGATTAAATCTAACGAGAACTGCTTTGTCATTTTCGAGGGTGATTATAAAGCCAGTAGTTTCGTTATTTGCACCCACAGAGTTCCCGACAAAATAAGGCTTACCTGAACTCGTCAGTGCGGCACTTTTTAAATTTTCTTTATTTTGATTATTCAATTGAAAGGGGGCGTCTTTAAAAGTTTGCCCTCCATCATTTGAGTAATGAATTGATGGGGAAGTGAGTGAACCGTTTTTATAAGTTTGAGCTATATAAATGTTGGCATTTGATGGGTCTGCGACGATGGCGTTATCAATAGCCCCTTGGCCCTTGGGCCCCACTGACTTATCAAAGGTAGACCACGAAACTCCCCCGTCGTTACTCACTCGCACCAGGCCAATCTCTTGGCCATCAACTTTTTGTGAACCAACGGCATACAAACGTGTTGGTGAGTTTGAGAAAAGGGCTTGGGGAGTTGCACTTCCAGTGGGGTCGCCATTTTTCACATTGGGGTAGTCTTCAGTTTCACTTGAAACAGGGCAGCCTGAAAAGAGAGCGACCGCCGCAGGTTTGGCACTATCTGATTTGGAACACGCCACGAGGCTTAAGGTTGTAGCAATGCAAGCAGTAGATACAATTAATGACCGACGAAACGTCATGGGTAATCCTCCAGCAGGTTCCTAAGATTTAATGCAGATAGTCTTACCCTATTCTTCAGTATTTTTGAAGGCGTAAAAGATACAACTTGCCTCCGCCAATGGCTGGAGGCCACAATAAACAATAAAATTTACTTAACTTGGAGGAATACCTATGAATTCCAACCTCATATTTACATTAGCAGCATTTTCTCTTGTGGCATTGCAGTCGAAAGCTATGGCCTTTGATTTGAAGTCAAACGATGTGGCACCTGGCTCTAAGATTAAAAATGAATTTGTATTTAACGGAATGGATTGCAAAGGCGAAAATAAATCACCTGAACTTCATTGGTCAGATGCCCCGAAGGGAGCAAAGAGTTTTGCCGTGACTCTCTATGACCCTGATGCTCCCACCGGAAGTGGTTTTTGGCATTGGGTCGTTATTAATATTCCCCCTACCCAAACATCTTTAGAAAAAGGTTGGAAGAGTACAAGCACAGGTGCCACTGAAATCACCAGCGACTTTGGAGCGACAAATTATGGAGGCCCTTGCCCTCCTCCCGGAAAACCCCACCGCTACATCTTCTCTGTTCACGCTCTTAAGACTGAGAAAATTGATTTGCCCCCTGGCGCCACAAATGCTTTTGCGCGATTCATGATCGAAGGCGCGACGATAAAGAAAGCTACATTAAAAGCTTCTTACGGACGTTAATGGCTTAAGCGCACCCATGATGCATTGCTAACGAAAAATGAACCTGGTACCTTAGGGGTACCTTAGAAACTTGAACACAACGGGAGAAAACAAATGTCTATTAACGCGTTCAGAATTGTGTTTTTTTTGGCTCTTATGCTTACGGGCTTTGTAGCACATGGTGCAACGACGGGACCATTGAGCGTCGATGTTATGGCTGGATTTAGTAGTCAAGTAGCAGGTGGAAGTGGAACTACCGGAGCCGGCGGCGCATCGGTAGATTATAGATTTCCTAATATGATCGAACTTGGTGGTGAATTTACCGTGGGTAATGGAATCTCTCAGTTCGCCCTCGAGGCAAATTATTGGTTAAACGACATGTGGTGGGTGGGCCTCCAAGCTGGCCCTATGTCTGGGAGCGGGATTTCCGGTTTCGGATATGGCCCTCAATTTGGATTTGATGCCCCCATCGGAGACAATTGGACCCTTGGCCCTGAAATTCAGTTTCAATATGCTAACTATTCATCGGGTACAAATTCCAACGGAGGGCAGTTCTCAACTTTTTTTCAGCCCTTTGCCGTGTTGAAATACCGCTTTCCTAATTAATTTTTGTTGATTACGTCGAGCGGTTCGGTTTCCCGCTCGACGTTTCACGCTCACGTGTGCACCACTAACCCTTCGGGCGGCTCCACTATCCCGATTCTAGCTCCAACCCTTTTAGCTGATTCCAAGCTAAAAAAAATCGAGCTTGTGGCCTTTGTAATCCAAAACCCTCAAGTTGATTGATTTGAATATAATTTTTTAAGCTCAAAAAAGCTCTTAAGCCTTGCACTACTCTTGTGAAAGGCCTGCGATCCCAAAATCGATCCTTTGATTCGTGTTTTAACCGATTCCATCGACTGGCTCCGGTTATAGCCATGGCAATAGCCGATGTGATGGCCCTAATGAAAGGCTTGTACCCGTATCTATTCCCCAGTTTAATCTGAAAATGGAGATGGTTTCCCACATTCGCCATAGAGAGCACTTTTATTCCGTACTTCTGAGAGAATTTAGAAATAATAAGTTTTATTTTCACTTTATTTTGAGGACGCCAGAAAGCCCATTCACCCGTAGCTTTTGAAGACCTCAAAACCAAATGCATTGTATTTTTTGTATCAAGGGGCCGACCGTGCCTTCTCCCTTTTCGAGTCTTGAGAAGCTCACCACCATAGGCTTTTGGTTCGTCTTTGAGGAGTTTAAATTGAGATTTTCTTTTAGCCATGTGAACGAAGGTATAAAAATAAATGAAAAAAGTAAACAAAATAAAAGGAACTTATACTTTTTAATGTATAGGAACGGGAGATTGAGGCCCCAAGGCGCGGCTAATTCTTCGCCCAAAGGGTACCTTTAGTGGGCTACCAGATAATTCAGTAACGGAGCGGCTCGCATACTTCCCCAACCGGTGACGGCATCCCAACCGGGGCCAGCAGAATATCCGTTGTTGTCGCCAGTAACGACATCGTTAAATAAGACCCCTCGATCTTGAGCGGAAATGCTATAGAGAATGGGATTGATAAACGACATTGATCCTTTTGTTCCTCTGGCCTCGTTGACGAGGGCTAAGAAGCCAGCCCATTGAGGGGAGGCAATGCTTGTTCCACCAATGGTAAGCCACATCGGAACATAGGGGTCCGTTTCTTTTTGATGGTATTGAACCCAAGCTGTTTGACCACTTTGAGGGTCGGCATTGAAAGCCACATCTGGAAATGACCTGCGAACAAATTGCGCTCCAATATGAGCTTGCCATGTGGGTAATGCATAGAAATCGCTAATTCCCCCGCCACTTCCATTCCATGCTGTTTCATTGGGAAGATCATTGGCTACATTAATATTAATTTTGGTTCCACCAACGGCGATGACATTAGGATGAGCCGCAGGCCAATCAGCCATAATTTTACCGTCACCACAACCAAGGGCTCCGCTATCACCAGAGGCCACAAAAATATTTACCCCTTGAGCAATGGCGCGGGCGAAAATTTTGTCCATATCGGTTTTATGTTGAGGGGTGGTTTGTACCTCACAGCTGCCCCAACTGTAATTCACAATTTTTGATCGGTTATCATCAAGAATCGCGTTGAAAATTTGGACTTCACCCAGGTCACTGTTTTCGCTTGAAGCAAAGACATGGATCTCAGCCCCCGGTGCCAATTGCCCCGAAAACTCAGCATCCACTTCGGTTTCAACAGCTGATTCGCTATTCAAGGCGGGAGCACCGTTAAAGATCACCTGATCAACCTTGGGTTTGGGATTGAGGTTAGTCTTGTCGTAATAAATATTAATATCGTCGATATTAAATCCGTCATAGGTCGCAATAGCAATATGTTGACCTTTGCCAGAAACTCCCGATGTGTAAATGGGATTAAATTCATAGAGAGCGCGAATTTGAGTGGGAGTGGTCGCCTTCTGTGGTGCAGCGGCGCTTAAAATATTAAACATAGGATGAAACTTTTGAGAGTGATCTGAAACAATAATATTCTCAATCAAATCTGAATTTAAAAGAGCCAAGGTTGAAAGGGCATTGGCTATTTTCTTTGGCTCGTGAACAGTTAAGAAGAGTTTTGTCTTGTCTTCGGCGATAACGGTATATCCTCTATATTTTAAATCACGGAGGAGGGCTCCGTAGGCTCTTTCGTCTGGCCCCGAAATCTCTCTAATTTCTTCTGGAGAATAAAATTTTCCGAATCGAGGAGAAGCAGGATCCAAAACCTCTTCGGCTAACTTTTCAAGGGGAACTCTCTCTTTCAGGCGTAATAAAGTATCGGCTTTAATTTGAGAAACAGGGAGACAAACAAGAGCAAGACCCAACAGTAAATAATTTTTCATCGTTTCCTCCATGAAACGTTAGATATTTAGGGTGTTCTAATTTTGGATTGTCGACAAGTCTAGTCTTACAGATCGTCACAGAAATTCATGGAATTTAAGATCGAATGTCTTGTCCCTTAAATTTTTTTCATTTTTTCTTCATATTCCTTTTGTCTAGGAGATATCACAGGCCACCCATTAGGCACCGACTTTGCTCTAGTAATCAGTCTTAGGGGACCTAGCCATACAAAAAATATACGATAACGGGGAGCCAACAATGTCTCAGAAATATAAACGAGCTTTCAATTTATTCTTAGCCAGCACACTTTTTATTCAGCTCGGTGTGGCCCACGCTGATACTCAAAACTGGAAACCTCTTCTAGATCAATTGCCAAGTGCCAATGATAAATGTGCTTGGTGGAATACAACGAGTCCAAATAATTGTAATCCAACTGACAACTCACAACCGGGCAACAACGACCCTTGGAGCTTGGGCGGAGACGATCCATTGTGGAACACCAACGGCCCTGATAACGGCAACTGGGGCGGCACTGATCCGAATAGTCCGTTTTCAAGCGGCAACTGGGGGGGCGGCGACTACTCCACTCCAAAACTCACATTTCTTGAAAGCCAAATGTGGAAAATCCTCACGGCAAATTATACCGACGAAGTTGTCGACGACATGAATGAACACGGCACCTGGAACTCAGACACCCAAGACGCCGTGGCCGATGAAATTATAAAAAAATATTCATATTACTCGACGGCATGGAGCATTGGGGCTTCAGCTGGAGAAGCCCTCTTAGATTATATCTTCATGGACAAATGGCGGGGCACAGGTGTGGTTACGGGCCCCCTCAGTACTCTGGCTGGCGGCGGCCTCATGGCTACGGCATTGATAGTTGAATCATTTAAGGTCATGCAAATGCAACTGACGATGCTCCTAGAAATTATGGAGCTCTATGGTGAACTTCCAAGTAACCCCATGGAACGTTCTAATGAGGCAAGCCTTGCCATGACCACAGGTCTCGTTGGGCCGGGCTTAAATCTAGCGGTGAACCGGGCCTTGAAACTTTCTACGGGTATGGTTTCACCTCCAACTACTATTCCAAACTTCCCAAGTCTTCCCATTGGTCCTGTAGCCCCACCAGTGTCCCCTGAAACTCTCCTTGGCAAAACCGGTATTGCCAGCGCCCAAGAAGCTGAACGAGTTGCACCAGAAATTATGGCCAAATCTGGTTTTCTGAAAGCTGCCACAGACAAGTTTGGCGCTTCTAAAGTGGGAGCAATATTATTAGCCCATAGCACCCTCTTTAAAATCGCAGCGTCGACGGCCTTTGCTGCCCTGACAACCTATGGAATTACAAATTACATGGGCAAGCACTATAAAAAAGCTTTTCGTAAAATGGCAAAACTCCATGAACACAATGTTCTTGAGTCATTCAAAAATAATTCTGATGCCAAGCAAGCAGTTTGGCTCATTCTTACAAAAAATACTTTTCGTCCCGATAAAACCGACGATGCTCTCACTCCCCAAGATGCAAAACTCTACGCTACAATCGTGAGCCAAAAAATTCCCTTGCTCCATTATGGCAATTACAACGAGTCAGATTCTTTATTTCGTGAGTACAAAAAAGAGGTCCCGTCTCCATCTCCCATACCAAAGCCTAAGTTACCTTTAGATCCTGACCCTTTTAATTTGGTAAACTCACCATTCCCCTTACCTAAAGACACTCCAAAGCCACCCAACGAGATCGATAAAAAACTTGAGAGGCTGAAGCGTGACTTAGATCTTCAACAGAAACTTTATTTTGTAAAATTAGTTGAAAGTGGAATGCTGATGAAAGGGTTTCTCTCAAGTCGTGACAACGATACTTTAGAAACCATTTCTATTGAACTTGGAATAAATCCTCCTCCCAAAGTCACTTTAAAAGACGGCGATCCTCGAACTCTGGTGCAGGTCCGTTACAAAGCTTTGAGAGACGGCCTTGTTGGTGAAGTGAGAAATAGGGTGCTTGCCACCGCCAAATCTCAAGGAATGACTGCTGCTCAAGCCGCCGTGTTCCAAAAGAATTTACCTGCGGGAGATTTACGCTATAGAGCCGGAGAATTATTGATAGAGGATTTTTATAATCCTGAACAACAACTTATTTCAAAATGGGCCGAACGCTCTAACATTAGTGGTGTCATCGATCAAAAAGATTTAATTCAATTTCAGGCGATCGCACCCTACCTTGAAGGAGAAAAGAAATTATCTGGCCCCATTGTGCTTCCAGAAAATAGCACAGCTGACGGGTCACCTCGAGCGCAGGTTGTACCACAACATTAGTCAGACGGGTTTGCTTTGCTGATTTCAGCCCAGAGGCGCCGAAAGCGATTGTGTGCACTGACGGCGCGCTCACTACGGGGAACGTACCTGCGACTTTCCACTTGAATGAAGACTTTTGAAATATCAATATTTTCTTTAGGGAGAGTGAGATAATAGCGGCCACCGGCAAGAAAATTCCCCTCAGAGTGAACAACCATGCCTTCACTTTCGAGATAGTCTAAATGTCTTAAGAGATCACGCATGGGAAGTTTAAGGACTTCAATAAGACCTGCTAAAGTGAGGCCCCCTTTTGGTTTTTCCTGTTGAACCCCAAGAGCTTCAATAAGGTCGACGGCAACAAAAGGGTTGAGCCGGTCTTCAATTCCAAATCTGTAAGCAATACCAAGACGCTTAAACTGCAAGAAACAGCAGAGTTCCGCTCCAAATAAAATAATGAGCCATATAACATAGAGCCATACAAGAAAGACGGGAATAATAACGAGGGAGCCATAAACGGCATTGTGGGAAATGGCTCGACTGGCGTAGAGGGCATAAATAATTTTCGCTAACTCAAAAATAATACTTGTGAAAAATCCAGCCTTAAGAGCATCTCGTTTATCAACAATGACGTTGGGTAAGAATAAATAAAGGCTTGAGAAGAGAAGCCCCATCGCAATGTACGGAACAAATTGAAAACCAAAAATAAAAATTTGACTCACAACACCTTGGTCTTGCTTTAGCCACATAAGAAACTTCGAGCTCATCACAATTGAAAGGGCTACAAGTAAAGGGCTGATGGTGAGAAGACTCCAGTAAGTAGTCACCCTGCGGGCAAAGCCACGGTGCTTGCTGGCACCCCAAATTAAATTAAATGTTTTCTCAATGGTGGCCAAGGTAGAAATACTGGTAAAAATAAAACCGATAAGACCAAATGTACCTACGGCACCAGCATGAACATTATTAATAAAGCCTTCAAGATAACTTGAAATTTGATTACTAAAGGAGGGCGCCAAATTCTCTTCTATAAAGGGTTCTAGTCGCTCGAGTAAATTTTCAAACCCACCAAAGGCGTGAAACAAAAAAAACGCGACGGCTAAAACAGGAACCAAAGAAACAAGGGTGGTATAAGCCAATGCCGTGGCCTGAGTAAAAATCAGATCTTGTTTGGACTTTTTCCAAATTTGGCTGATGTCGTCGCGCAGCATGATGAATCAAATTCTACCATGGCTTCAACCGGTTGGGTTCTAATAATAACTTCATCAGTTTTGTTTCGCGTAAGAGAGATCTATCTTTAGTCGTGGAGGTTGATTGAATGACAAGTTGAATGCAATGACGAAACTCTAAATCGTAAAGCACCTTTTTGAAATGGATATTAAGGCCTAGAGTAGAAATAAAAAACTCTTCAATCTTTGTTTCAAGTTCGCTATATGTTTTCAAATATCGAAAGTCCTGAATCTCTGTAGAATCTGCCGATGCTTTAATACGTCCACTGCCTAACCCCAGATCTCTTTGGCCAATGAATGTGTGAAAAAAATCTTTGATCACTGAGCTTTCAATTCGATTTTCTTCGATAAGCCTATCTAAGAATTTATCAAAAGCTTTGAGTTCGATGCGGTCGCTTGAAAAAAATTTACGATTGCGCTTAATGACAGCCCTATGGGTAACTTTCTTTATCTTTTTAATGAGCCAAGCAATGTGATTAATTTCGTCTTTTGTGTTGCTCTTGAAAAAGGTTTCAATGAAGTGCCTGGTATTTTGGATTGCCAAACAGACAACAAGGGAGTTTGCATTTTCGTCGCGCAATACGTTTTCTAAGAGCGTGATCTCTTGATAAAGACGCTGAGCATTTAGTTTATTATTTGTGAAGTAAAGTTTTACAGGGTTTTGCGCTATAAGAAATAAAGCAACCTCGGGCGCCAATTCATGAGCCAGGGCGGCCGAATCAAAGATCGGGTTTATATTCTGGTGCTGGTTCCAGTCCAGGTTCTGAGTTTCTCTCATTGGCGTCTGCCTCCTGCGCGCCTATTTTTACTTCCTTGCGAATGAAAAAATACCGATCAAATACTGAGCTGTGCCCCGTCCAAGAAAGAGGGTGTCCCTCTGATTTATTTTTCTCAGACTGGATGAACCCCTGGAGCGCTGCAATTTTTGAATCTAGATCGTCGATGTAGCTTACAATGAAAGCTTCTAGAATTTTGGGGCGCTTGGGGCTCCCGAACTCATACTTTCCATGATGACTCAAAACCAGATGTTTGCAAATGTTTTTTAACTCGTCAGGAAATCCCTTTATAAGATTAGCCTTTTTCTCAATGAGCTCAGAACCCATAACCAGATGGCCTACCAGACGGCCGACGTCAGTATATGCAATGTTACTTTCATAGGAGAGCTCCCAAATCTTGCCTATATCATGAAAAACTGCTCCTACAATCAAGAGATCAAGGTCTAAGCCTTCGTAGTGAGAAGCAAGAAAGAGCATCATTTTGCTTATAGAGAGAGTGTGCTCCAAAAGGCCACCTACCCAATTATGATGAATTGTTCGTGCAGCAGGGCATTTTAAGTATTTTGGCTTAATTTCAGGATCCTCTAAAGTATCAAGGATGAGTTGGCGTAAATACTTATTTTTCATTCCGTGAACGATGGCCAATAGATTTTTATACATCACTTCGATATCAAACTTTGACGTGGGTAAGAAGTCAGAGGAGTTGATTTCTTTTTTTGAAATTTTTGAAATTTCTCCGATGATGAGCTGTTTTCTTTTTTGATAGAGATTGACAGTTCCTCGTACACGAACAAAATCATCGATTTGAAAGTTATTTATAACTCCTTCAACGTTATCCCACATTCGGGCTTCAATGGCTCCGCTACGATCGCCCAACATGAGGGCTAAGTAGGGTTTTCCTCCTTTAGTCAGGGGGGTACTCTTGGTACGAACCAAAAAATAACTTTCAACTTGGTCTTTGTCTTTGAGGTCTTTAACAAAGATTTTCATCGTCGCTCCTCAAGGCGGTACCGGCCGCAATAATTTTTCACGTATTCTTTGTAAAGAAGGGCTAGCTTCTGCGTGAATGGACCTGGTTTACCCGTACCAATTTTTACTCCGTCTAAAGAACGAATAGCAAGTATCTCTTTAATTGACCCCGTAGAGAAACCTTCATCGGCCTGCTTAAATTCATCCGTTGAGAATAGTCGCTCTTCCCAATGAAGTTTATTTGCCAGACATATCCTTTTAAGGATCTTTCGGGTAATTCCGTGAAGGATATCGCTATCATCAGGAGGAGTAATGTAATGGCCGCCTTTAACCATAAATATATTCCAGGTAGGACCCTCGGTGATGAATCCGTCTTGATTTGTCATAACCGCATCGTAAACTTTCTTTTTCTTTGCTTCGGCAATAGCCATAATATTATTCAAATAATTCCCTGATTTTATATTGGGGTCTAGAGACTTCTTGGGATTGCGAAAAACCTTGGCCGTTATAATATCAACGCCCTCAGCATGTTGGGCTGGATCAGTTTTTTCTATATTCTTAATATAAATGACAGTATTGGCCCTAAGATTTTGATTTGGGTCTATGTTGATTCTCGTT
>Ga0207155_1145_pt1 | contig 15893 bp, 16 predicted proteins | sample Alteio_BWMinHeat_26_FD_153515 | JGI IMG/M metagenome (GOLD analysis project Ga0207155, IMG submission 153515) | Enriched cells from forest soil in Barre Woods Harvard Forest LTER site, Petersham, Massachusetts, United States -... | ecosystem: Environmental > Terrestrial > Soil > Temperate forest >... | reverse complement strand
CATAATTTCAACTTGTATTTCAACACAACGAATTGCTAATCCAATATGTTTATTATTTGAGTCAACGGTTTTTCCTGATAATTTTGCTTCTGACTCTCCCAGATCCTTATATAATTCAATTAACCATTCAGTAAATGCGTGACGTGTTGTAACTGAAAAATTGTTATCAATCTCATCAAACTTAGCTATCTTCTCTGCCCACTCGACACAAGATTTAACATGCGTGCTTGTAATTGGTACTCGCCAAGGCATAGCCAACGCAAACATGTTAAAAATTGCTCGTGCACAATACAATCTCCAATTCGGATTTAATTTAGTATTTTTATATTGATCGTGATAAAACCGCATGACGTCGTGAAAATCTGGCGATTGAATATCTGGTAATTTTGGTTCGTTGATTTCACCTAATAATGCAACAGTTATTTCCTGAACTCTATCAGCTCGCTCAATATAGAAATCCCGAGTAGGATCAAGATATCTAAATATGCTCTTCAATTCATCGAGATAACTATGAATTGATTTATGTCTCTCATCATATAAAACACCTATATTAATGTGGGGGCGTAGAGTAGCTAGTGGCATTTTTTCTCGATGTGTTTTTATATTATGTCTGCAGTGAGAAGATTCATTTAAATCGTGCTTAGATCGAAGTAACACAATTTCCAGACAGTCCACAGACAACGTTAGCTTTAAAGGAACATTTTCAGATCTTAATGCATACATTGCGAGATATTGGTCGTCCTGGGCCTCAATGGTATTATATGGTTCAGATATTAACGCAAGACCCGGCTCTCTAAATTCTATATGACGTGTATAATCAGCAATCTTGCGAGCCAGCACGTAATTATCCATCGTCAGCGCGATTTGATAGGGTGTCATGTTAGAACCAGGTTCGCGCAGAACCGGGTTAGCTTTCAAGCTAAAGAGCCTCTCTAAAATTTCATACATCTTACTTACATCAAAATCTTCCTGCACCACCCTATGAAATAAAGTCAATCCTTTTACATTGAGCTGATCAATATCAGCTCCTGCCATACAAAACTCTGGAATATATTCAAAATGGTTAGCTAATGCTAAATGAATAAGTGGGTCAGATAATTTAGTTGAATAATCTAAATAGTTCCAATTGATTTTAAGTCTACATAAAACTCTAATTATATCGACGCTATTCGTCGCGAATTTTTCACAAAGAACCTTATAAACGGCTTGTGCATTTATGTCTGGGTCTTCACCCGCTCCAAACTCAACTAATAATTTTAACACCTCTATCCGATGCATTCTGTCTTGTCTAGTGGTGCATTGAATAGCTATAACTGTAGCATTGACAAGATGGGAATGGAGCTCCACCTGCGCGCGACTGACAGACATAATAGCTTGGGATTCTATTAACAGTGTGCGAACAGCAGAAAGATCACCCTTAACGATTGCTGTTTCTAAATCTTCTTTAAATGGATTTTTTCCATCATTCATTTCTTCTAAAATTATTGATGAGTTAACTTCGATTTCGTGGGGTTTTTTATCGCCAGGTTTTAAATCTAAATCACTGGAGCCGAATTCATATTTTTCTTCATCCCTAAACATAGATACTCTTTAACATTCAAATTTATTGAAGATTTAATAAAATACTTTTACAAAATCATTTTTACAATACCGTATCAGCTACGGTATTGATTTCTAGCCTGTTATATTATTACAATGTTTGCGAATCTTAACCATAATTGTCTGAAGTTATTAAGTATATCTCATGAACGAATCAGCTTGCCCGAAAGTTATAGAAAATTTGAGACAAAATCCCCAACGATAAAATACCAAAAGATAAGGATCAACCACGCTATATTTTTCACCTACAGCCCATGTTCGGTTGCTCAACTGTTCTTCTATCGAAGCAAAATGATCGAGAACATTGTCTCTCCCTTTTTCTGACACTTGAGTAAAGACGTTCTCGTTCCGTACAAATCTAGCAGGACGCCATATTTGGCCAAATGCGACAGCATGCACCGTTCCCGATAACCAATTGAACCATTCAAGGCAACGCGCCTCAAGTAAAGGGTCATTTGGCACCAACTCAAAAGAGGCATGCGTCTTCGCAAGATAAAAAGAAATAGCAGGCAATTCAGTCAATGTAATACCCTGCGCAATTGCAAGCAACGGCACGCGGCCTTTTGGATTGATTGCCAAATATTCAGGCGACTGGGTTTTACCATCGGCTACTGACACCAGTTCAAGCTGGTATGGTTCACCGATTTCTTCTAGCAAAATGTGAGGCGCCAACGAACAAGATCCTGGTGAGTAAAACAGTTTCATATTGTCTCCAATAATGTATTTTCACGGATTTAATTTCACGATGAACTGAGTTCATTCCAAATATTTTTAATAATTGCTCTATCCATCTTCTCCTTCGCCACATCAACGACAGGTTTAGTATTTTGATTAAATTGAATTCCATTTTCACAAGCCCATGAAATTTGATTAAGCAAAGTATACATAGTAACTAATTTTTTTTGTTTTTCATTGAGACCTAACTCATTAATAATAGCTTGAGTGTAGACTTTCCCATGATGCGTTCCATACCAACTTAATTTAATTCTTCCTATTGCCTCAAGTGGATCTCCTTGTGTCAAGCCATCTAAATCTACTAATCCATTAAATTTTCCATCCAGGATCATAACATTCTTAGAACATATATCTCCGTAATAAGTCTGCGGTTTAACAGAATCAAAATAAGACTTGTATTCGTTATACAAATCCTCAGCAATGCGCGACATTTCAAGATTCATAACTCCTGTCTTAATTCCGCGCTCATGGGACTCATCTATCCATATTTTCATTCTTTCCGTCCATGTATCACTCAGCTCATTGTCACCACCACCCCAAACGATGCCATACTGATGACTTGCTGGTATAGTTTTTACTTTCCGAAAAATTGAAGCAATTTCCTTGGCTAATGATTTTAATTGTTCATCAGTCAATGTCTGTATAACATCACCTAAATCTTTACCTTCAATTTTTGTTTGAATCTGATAGACAAGTGGAAGCTTAGTGCATGTATAATCTTCAAATAAAATATCAGGAACGTTAATCTTCAGTGATTTAAACTTTGGAATATGATCATGAGATCCCATTAAGAATTTTTTATGATGGCTCATCCTGACAATTACTGCATTATTTTTTAAGCTAACGTCATAAACTTCATTGCAAATACCTATTGTGATACGTTGTATGTTTCTCGGAGTTTCTCCAAAGTGCAGTGAGATTATTTTATTTATCATTTGGTCATGAGATGTTTCTGCCATATATTTTTTAAATCCATCCAATCTTCATATGCAATGGCCCAACGTTTAAAATCACTTCATATACCGTGCTGGCCAATAAACAATGACTAATACAATAGCGATAATACAAAATATAGCGCTGACCACATTCGCAAATATTCCACCGCCAGTTGATAATAAAATTCGCACAGCCACATGGCCAAATAGTACAAATGTAAAGAAAATCAGAATCAACGCATTGGCTAAAACCGATTTTAACTCTAATCTTAGGTATATTTCTTTCAGTAGAGTGTTATACAAATATTTCGTACCAAAATAAAGAATCATTATACCAATACAAAATACAATCCAAGGTGAAATGCCCCAAGCATATTCAAATATGCCAGAGTCATCTTGCGCGACAAAAATTCGCACCACGGAGTAACTGATTAATTCTGCTAAATTCATTACACTCACCCAACAAAAAAAGTAAAACCAATAAGGGTGTCGTTTTATCGATTGAAAATGCAATAAAAAAAGTGATAAAGCATATATAAAAACTGTTGCTATCCCCGGCCCTGCAAACGCTGCTAGGCCCATTGCAAAATAGTCGCCGCGTGAATTCATTAATGAGTAATTTACATTTTCATTAATGCCGTGAATGAAAATGATGTTTTGCCAAGTAAATTCTCCATAATGAATATTAAATGGGTTGGATTTGTAACCATACATCCAAGCCACAAAGGAGTGAGCATATTCATGGGGCAGAACGGATACCCACATAGATAAAATAAAAAATAAAAAGGTTGCTATAACAAAGACTGTGTAACGTGTAAGATTTTTCATAAGCTCCTTAAATAGATAATTTTCTACCTTGGAATCAACAGATCACTCCTAACCAGCAAGATTACTTTAAAATCTCATTCGTTCATTATATCAAAGAGATACGGATAGACTCATGCGTTACCCTCATTCAAATATAAATAATGGTATAGCAAGTTAGCATAATGAGATTTTCTGATTAATTTGCAAGCCGTCAACTATCTGCGTTGCATACCGCGTGGATGATAAGATTACGACGTCAATTATTCTGATTCTAACTTATTTCGTTGCCACACATACGCAGGTTGTGTCATGCGATATTCATGAATAAAAGAAATTTTGTTATCAGAAAATTTCACCACACTAATCCCAGGAAAGTCATATCCAATATTATTAGAAATACAAGCAAAATCCCATTCGCAAAAAGCCGTTTTATCTTCTTCGCAATATAAAAATGAATTAATTTTCCATTTTAAAATCGTGCTTTTTGCCTCAAGCCAAAACTTGAACCAAAGCTCAATATCATTAATGCCCTGATAAATTGGCCCATGCGATTCTATTATCATGCAATCTTCAGTTAAACAGGAAGCAATCATATTAAGATTATTTTGCTTCCAACCTTGGGTATATTGATGAACAAGTTCATAAGCCATCTTTTTAATCATGTCTATTCATCGCCTAATACATTTTTTTAATTCTTTAACATACTCACTAGAAGCTTGTGTGCACTCCTCTACAGAATATACTAATTTGAATGTATTTCCTGGTACCGAAGACCCCCAATTACTTCCATACGGAACTTTCCGACATTTTTCAGTTACTAAATCTTTAAAAAACGTTAGTTGTTGATGATTACATGCATTGCTATCTTCTTTATTCCTAGTACTACTCATAATATTTTTCCTTATTTTCAAATAAATTCCAATAAACATTGGTTATACTGCATTTTACTAATAGGTTGATAATAGATGCTTATTTTTGGTTTAACAATACCGATGTCACACCAATATCAATTCTTTATGATAATCCTTGCAGTAGCCTTAGTGCTCTGGATAACATTCTTATTTCTCTCCTCTGGGACTTCAAAACTGCTTATGCATACTAAGCCTCACAATTAAATCACTTGCGCTTAAGAATTAATTCATTCAATCTTGCAATCACATCCGAAAAACGCAGCTTAATTTCTTCTAAGCATAAAAATAACCCGTCATTTTTACAAGACATTGCATCTTTTCGTTTACTGCCGGATAGTTCGCACTGCCATTGTTCCAATATGTTTACTAGATTCTCGTCTGTTATTTCTCGAGATGGATTTTCAGCATCCATTAAGCATGATAGCTGCCGAATATATTTTTCAACAGATATATTATGATTCGGCTTAAATGCTAATGAACTGAAATGACGTTTTTTCTGATAATAAGCAATAATGTTATCAACAATAAACATTACTTTATTGTATGCATCTTGATGCTCAGGGTCTTTCTTTATTCGTCTAATTAAAGCTTGTTTAAAAGTCTCTAAGCAAGACTCTATTTGATGATCCATTGGGCAATTTCCAGCAGGTAGTAACTTAGCTAACACTGGCTGTACTTTTTTAAAAATACCTCTAAACATAGAATGTGAGTGTTGCATTGGCGCTGAGGATTTGAATTGTTTATGCATCACTTTGATGCGTTCCAGCAAGTGTTCAGTCGGTTTAAACTCGAATTGGGAGTGTGATTTTCGCTTCTTGGCAACACGAATAGCACTCTTAAAAGAATCATTAATTACAGTAGTACTAGCACGTTCTGCTGTTAAAACACGAATTTTTCGTAGTGCGCTGACAACATCAGGATATTGACAGCTTTCGGCTATAGCTTGATTACGCTTTAATAAGGAGGAAATTTTTTTAGTAATTTCTTCGCTGATTTTATTATTATTTTTACCATACTCACTTAAGTATAGATTTTGTATAAAAACATTATTTTCTAAAGCCAATCCAATAGCATTTGCTCCTTTTTCAGTAATATTATTCCCCATCAAATCAAGTGTAGTTAACGATGGATGACCACTCAGAATTCCATGCTTAGCTTCACTTAATTGACTAACTCCATCATGTGTAATGCCACATTTTGCTAAATATAAACGGCTAAGACTAGAATTTTTTGACAAAGTTTGATTTACATTAGCAGTCCATCCATCACCTAATGGATTGTTGCTCAAGGAAAGCGTCTCTAATGTTTTATTTAATGGAAGAGCAGAAAATAATGCATCGGCGCCTACACTACTGATATCGTTATTATCCACAAACAGCGCAGTCAATGTTTTATTCTTTTTTATAACATCAGATAACATAACCATCCCTGCGTCAGCTAATCCATTATTCCCAACACAGAGAGATGTCAGCGTATTATTATGCATTAAAACAGTTTGAAATTTACTGAGACCCAATGTATATAAAGAATTGCTGGCTAAATTAAGATTTAGCAAAGGCAACCCTTTTTGCAATGCTTCCGCAACATATTCAGCGCCTTGAGGGCCGATGTTATTTTTCCATAGATCGAGTGTCGCAAGATTGGAGGCTGCGACAACTACAATATCCATCAATGCACGTGTTCCAATTACATCAATTTCATCGCAATGAAGCCTGATTTCAGTAGTATGAGAATTAATTTCTGGATCTAGTCTGTTTTTAATACCCACAACATTAAAATCTTTATATGAATAAGAAATGCGTGTTTTCATTGTTTTTCCTTATTTATCGTATTTTCGATTTCATTTGAATTACAGGCCATTGCAATGGTATTTGTTTTCGTTCTAGCGAAAATAATCCTATTTTATCTGGACGAGAAATGTGAGAAGCAGTAGAAGTAAAATATTTTAATTTTTTTAATAAATGTGTTAATTCTAAAATAGGGATTTGCAAACAAGAATAAATTGCGTCAGCTGCAGTTGGTTCACGTCTACTCTTATCAAGTAAATATTTCTGTTCTTCACCCGATAGCCATATACCATAACGATAAAATACCCTGGCAACTTCAATGTGACCTCTAATGATTGCCGCCATGAGATGCGTGAGTAGACGACTTTGGCTAAAATCAAATTCTGCTAATGATGAAAACCGTGAATCATCTAATTGGTCGTCTTCCGCACCTTTAGAGAGCAAATATTCAACCACCACAGCATGTCCTTCATAAGCGGCAGCGTACAATGGTGTAGATGCGTTTTGAGAAATAGGGGCATTAATATCAGTTATTTTTCGTTCTTCTAATAAACACTTCACTATACAAAGATTCCCATATTGGGCTGCAAGATAAAAGCCTTCTTGCATTAGATCAAGAGGTTGTGAGTGATTAATAAAAAACCCATTAGCATGATGCTTATTGCCAAACATACAAATATAACGGAATATGCCTTGATAATTTTCATCAAATACATATGTCCGTAGACAGCTAGAATGAAAAAAAACTTCTTGGCCTAAAATATGGTGCATTAATTTTTCGTCATACTTACCCTGCTGACATTTTTGTTTTAGTTGAGTCATTACCACCAGATCAGTTTCTAAGCCACGTAAACGACGTCGCATCGGTGATTTGTATTCTTCGAGTGTATGTTCATACCAATCCGGCGGAGACCAATATTTAGAATATTTAGATAAAATATCCTCGATTCCTGATCTTTTCACATAAAGGTGTCTCAATCTTTTTTCCGACATATTTCCATCTAATAAACCATTTTTCCTAGCCCAGGAAATATAATAATTGATATATTTTTCTTTTAACTTTTCGAGTTCGAAGTCATACCACCTGGTAGCCAATGCTTGCCGAAAATCCTTCCAAATATCAAAGAGTGGCTCTATTCCATAATGATCTTTCCATCTTCTTTGGTTATAAAAAAATAAATCTTCTTTAAATTTGATCATTTCTCTAATGCAATTATTGGAATAAGGCACAAAATATTTAATTAGTAAATCTTGTTCTTCTTGAAAAGCGCTGCTTAATTTTTTAATAGAACTTTGTAACCGCTCAATAAAAATTGGATCTTGAATTGTTTTCACAACAAGGCCATTTTTATTTATCTTATCGGGTTTCTGTTCCAAAGCTTTTACATTGACTTTCGGACATTGCACGCGGGGAGTAGCAACCTCCAGGCAAGCATAATAACTGTCAACAATCCAATACATCCCTGCCTTGCTCGCCGCATTCAACATTAAACACTTTTCCTTATGCGTCAAGAAAATAGGCTTTGCTTTACGCCCCAATAAGTATCGTGCAGCTTCGACACATCCATGAAAAAGCGCTGAGCGTAAAGGTGTATGTCGCTTTGAATGAGATTCTTCTGCATTGACATCGACATTCTTTACTTCGACTAGCCATTTCATTGCTGCGAGGTTCATACCCTTCACAGCGGAATGCAATAACGTTTCATGTTGATCTGTTTTAATCGCTCCCACTTCCCTATCGCGGGACAGAAAATCTAATAACTCTACACCATATAAATGATTGTATCGTGCAACAACATGCATGGATGAAAAGCCTTCACCAGTCAATGAATACACAAGTGAACGAGGAAATAATTCTGTTACAGTACTTTTATCTCCAACCATGCAAGCATAATGAAATAAATTAAAACGATGCCCATCTAATCGACTAGTGGAACCTGCATCCAATTCAAGTTGAAATGCAAAGCAATATCTCAATCTCTTTTGCATTTCAACTGATTCTTTTTCATCTAAGGTATCTTGTTCACAATATTTTTTTAACCTTACTAGATCACCGATACGCTCTTCAATTGTCATGAGTTTCGCATTTTCACCATTCCTAGCATCCATTCTTTCACAATACTCATTGTTAGTTTTTTTATGCTCTTCTTTCAACTCATCTAACGATGCATTTTTTACTGAGAAAGATTTATATTCTTCATGAACTCTATCAATTCCCGATTTTTCTTCCATTTCTTTAGTGAGTGCTGCATAATTATTTTTATGATAAACATGAGATTCACCAAGTGCATTTTGAAATAATTCTGTTTTGCTTTTCAGCCAATCCACATACGAAGCAGTCATAGCATTACGAAGATCCGCAAGTTCTTTCTTATAACGCTCTTCACTAAATTGTTCTTCAACTGACTGAATTTGGAGTTCTAAACCTCTCACCTGAAATTCTAATACTTTTTCCTTCTCCACAGGCAAAATTGCTAATTTCGCGACGCGTATTTTTTCATTTTCAAGGAGGGTTTTGTATTCAGAAATTTTTTCAGATACCCAGTATCTATTGAATATATCTCTACCTATACGCGCATAAAAATCATGAGCAGATACCATCTTATCACCCTCATTTTGATCAAATAATTTTCGGAAGGATAATATATTTACTTGAATAAAGAGACAATACCGTACTGACTACTGTATTTTACAAAGAAACAGCAAGAATACGACTCATTTTTATTTTACTAATGACATTCTGTGGTGATCTTTAACGACATTGGTTTTTCCTTTTTCGATCGCATCGAAATAAAATTTCAATTGTTCCGCACCATAAAAATCTAATCCCGGATTAATTTTTTGTAATACTTTTAAACCTTTCAGATAATAATCTAATTGCTCGTCTGAGATTGACCATAACCGCTCATAGGTAAATGGATGTTTCGGTTTATATTGTAACTTGAACAAACCATTCAGGAATGATCCTTCTTTTGGAATCAGATCAAGTGCGGATTTTAACATTCCAGTAATATAAAAAATATTATTTAATCGCAACAAATTGCTAAGACTATTAGCATCACCAAGATTAAAGTCTCCCACCCGATAAGTTCCGCCAGCAATAAGAGAGTTTTTTACCTGCCCTGGACAAATATAAGTTTCATCGTCATCAACAAGTACTATGTCCTTTATATCCTCGCCTTTTCTTAATGCTTTCGTTAAATCTTTATGAAAATTACCAGAACCTAATCCGTATTTCTCATATTTAATTTGTTGCAATCTGGAATCTTCATCCGACGTATCGCTTTTATTTAAATCTTCACGAGAACAAACTGTTATTGTGTCCTGTATACGTCCATACTCTTCTTCACCTAATGCAGATGATAAATATTCTTTAGCAAATGGTACATTCCGTTCTTTCGCTCCCGCACTAAAAAAAGAGATTCGAGAATCAAGTGTATAGTGCAACCATTTTGCAAATTCAATTGCACCACGATGTAGTATGTGTATAAGAATTGCTGGCTTACCTTTTGCATCTTGTGTCGAAATCGAAATGATATGTTCAGTTATTCCATGTCTTTTAAATTCATCTAAATATTTTTTTGCTTCCACTTCACTGGAAACTGCTTCTCCAGTAGCTATCGTATTATCTATGTCTAACGCAATACGTAATTTTTTTGATACTTCCTTGCTCTTACACTCAGGAAAGTTAAGCTTTCCTTTTGGTCTTGGTCTAAACACTATCAACTCTTTGCATGCTGATGATCTGATTCAAATAATATAATCTTGCACAATATATTTATATGCGCAACATCACAATACCGTATTGACTACGGGAGGCTATTGATTCGTATATAACTTTAATAAATCACGCTTATGACGACAGCCTAATTTCTTTTTAAGATTAAAAATATAGGCTTCTACTGTACGGAACGATAAATTGAGCAGTAATGCTGTTTCTTTGGCTGTTTTTCCGCGTGCAAAATGATATAAACATTGCTGTTCTCGTCTTGAAAGTCCTGGAATACTGTCACACTGCAGCTTATCTTTTTCTATTGCAGAATTCACTGAAAAATGACTATTTAACTTAAGTTTATTGACGTTCGTGATTATTTCTTTAGATGGTTTTAAAATAGAATTTGTAAATGTCATCCCAATAACACCAATAATATTTTTAGAATCATCAAGTAATGGTTTTTTGAAGGAAACATGTGTAAGCACTTTACCGCATGCGCTTGTCACTTTTTCTTCTTGCCATGTTTCGCGTCCTGACCTGATGACACTGATATCATTAGCTCTGAATTTCTCCGCTATTGGCTCAGCAAAAATATCAAAATCATCTTTACCAAGCACAGCATCCTTGTTGACTGTAGGCTCTATGAAGCGGGGGAATTTTTTAGACCATTTTTTTCTTAAATTAAGATATAAATTCTCATTCAGTTATTGTTAATAAAATACCTTAAAACCTTCGTGATAATATTCCTAATCGAGAATAAGTCAATTAGGAAATTAATTTTTTACATGATAATTACTTTTTTCTCATGATAAACCAATGCAGGTGTTCTATCATTTTTTAGTCCTTGATGCGGTCGGTCATGGTTATAAAATTTAAAGTAGTCTTTTAACCCTTGGCGAACATCTTTAACATTTTCCCATTCACGTCTGTAAACACATTCATACTTTACTGATCGCCATAGTCTTTCTACAAAGACATTGTCTAGTGCGCGACCTTTTCCATCCATGCTAATTCTTACCTGATGTGAAATTAGTAAGTCTGTAAATTTTTTACTTGTAAATTGTGCGCCTTGATCGGTATTGAAAATAGAGCATTTTCCTTTTTCTAGCACACGTCCTAATGTCTCGATGCAAAAGTCTGCTTCCAAACCGATGCTTAGCTCCCAATCCAATACATAGCGACTATACCAATCAATAATCGCCATCAAATACACAAATCCGCGCTGTAGGCGAACATATGTAATATCAGTACTCCATACATGGTCTGGTCTGGAAATCGTCGCTCCACGCAGTAAATAAGGATAAATCTTGTGTTCTGGATGAGGCTTGCTTGTGTGTGGCCCCGGTGCAAGCGAGCGCAACCCAAGTCGTTCATAAATCCCACGGATTTCTTCGCGTTCAACATCATGGCCTTTTGTTCGCAAATAAGAAGCCATTTGACGCGTCCCAAAAAATGGATATTGCGTGTATACCTCATCCACCACGCGTTGCAATGCTAATACCTCATCATTTATAACAACACGTGGCGTGTAATAGACACTCGACCGATTTATTTCTAACAACACACATTGCTGTCGTATGCTTAAGCCAGGATAATTAGGCTCCAACCAAGAGCGACGATCACCCTCTAAATTGATCAGATTTTTTTTTCAAAAAGTCATTTTCAACTTTTAGCCGCCCAATTTGTTGATATAACTCAGCAAGCTGTGACTCATAATCAACTTGAAGCGCTTTGGTCTTGTTGGTGAATAATTCGGGTAATGAGTCTAGCGCTTGGCGTTTCCATTGGCTTACTTGTGTCGTGTGAACATCGTATTGCGCGGTGATTTCTGCGGCTGTTAAGTTACCCTTGATGGCTTCCAGGGCAATTCGTGCTTTTTCTGCTGGACTATAGCTTTTACGTTTAACGCTCATCTCGCCTCCAATTTTCAGCGAGAACTATATCTTAATTTCCTCCAAAAGTGGTCTGAATTTTTCCCACCACTTCACTAATCCTAGCTCATACATACTTTCAGCCGCTGCAATATTTCTACCTAAATATTTTCCGGATTTATCTTTCCAATAAATGCTGGCGGGTAAATTCTCTATCAAGCCGCTTAGTTGCCTGATATAAATACTAGAATCACTAAATTCGTTATTTTTCATAATTGCTTATTCTAAAATGTTAATACAAATAATCCATTGCCTTATCAATCAACTCGCGCTTAGAAGTGACTTTGAGTTTTTGCATGATATTCCTTAAATAATATTCAATCGTTCTATGCGAAAGTCCAAGAATATTTGCCGTTTCTTTTGCGGTTTTTCTTCGCATACATAACTGTAAGCATTGCATTTCACGTTGAGAAAGATAAATGCCAGCAATTTTCGACCCAGGTAAAATATATGTATTCTTGGAATTAAGCCTTGAAGAATCAAACAAACCTAATTTAGCAATCATTGGTAATGACACATCAAGATCTTGTTGACTTAGCGAAATAGCACAACAAAATATTCCGGCAATTTTATTATTATCATCGTACCATGGGGATTTTACTGAAATACACTGCATGTAATTACCGCCATCAAGTATGGCATTTTCTTCAATAATTTTTATTTTGTTAACTTGCATCACATTCTTATTGTTAGCAATAAGGCGATTTGCAAAAATATTTGGTATTAAATCTAAAGGCGTTTTTCCAACAGTCGCTTTTTCTGATGAGAAATTAAATGCTTCAACCATCGCTTCGCTCATGTTTAACAATTCACTTCCTGTATTCATAAAACAAACATTGAATGGAAGTCGAAGACTATTTGCGACTGATGAGAGATCATTAGAAAGTGTAGTCTTAGATGGTTTAATTAACTTAACACCACTACTATAGCGTCTAATCAGCATCTCCTTGCTTATATCAAATTGTCTTGATGATCTGATCATAAAGAGTAATAACTCACATTTAATTCTTCTAAATATTCATTATAATCAATCGGTCATGAACTGATAGACTAATCTATGAGTTATAATAACCTTAAGCCCTTGTGCCACCCAAATCAGCTGGCGACATTTTCCAAATTTGCTGCCAGGCATCGATCACAACTTCCGGCATCTTTCCTGCTGCTGTCGTAAATTTCTGATAATTAGCAGCTGGTATAGTTAACGTATGTAAATCAGTCGAAACTGGGTCAAAAGAATCCACTTCTTCTCCAATGAAGTATGTGTAATCTCCATGCTCATTGCTATCATATGCGGTATAAACGGATAACGTCACGCCGGGATTTTTGCGGTTCTTGATTTCTGCAGCAATATTTTGCGTCCAAAACCGCATCGCTAATTCACCAATTTTAGCAGTTTGCGGATTCATTTCATTTTTATTATTGGTGCGTACGGTTAAACCTATCAATTTGATTTCAGGTTTACTAATCAGCTCTTTTTTCATAAATATTACCTTTAGGAATGAATAGATCATATAGTATTTGATTTTGTAACAAAAATCAAAGATCATTATAGAATAGATAAAAATGAGGGAAACACATGACTCGTGGTGGAAAACGACAAGGCTCTGGCAGGCCTAAGCTTTACAAGTCACCCACCAAAACGGTGCGGTTACCGATCGATGAAATTGACTCTGTCATGCGCTTTATCGAAAACAAAGATTTTTTTAAATTACCTTTATACGGCTCCAAAGTGTCCGCAGGCTTTCCCTCGCCCGCAGATGATTATATTGAAGAGTATTTAAACTTAAACGATTTAATTAAACATCCCACGACAACATTCTTTGTGCGCGTTTCCGGTCACTCCATGAAAGACGCTGGTATTAATGAGAATGATATTTTGATTGTTGATCGCAGCTTATCGCCTACTCACGGAAAAATTGTGATTGCGGTGCTGCAAGGCCAACTTACTGTTAAACGAATTCACAAAGAAAATAATAAATTATTTCTCATGCCTGCGAATACAGAATTTTCACCGATTGAAGTAAAAGAAGAAGATGATATTCATATTTGGGGAGTCGTCACTAAAGTGATTCACGACATGTGAAAACACAATATTATGTACTGCAATAAAAATTTTTATGTTTCTTGCGAGACACACCTCAATGGAATGAGCTTGTGAAAGTCATTTTCAAATAAATAAGGACTTTTATGAACGAAGGCCCCCAGAGAAAAATCATTCACATCGACATGGATTGCTTTTATGCTGCGATTGAAATTCGCGACAATCCATCATTGGCGGACAAACCCGTTGCTGTCGGTGGAACGGCTGAACAACGCAGCGTACTCTGCACATGCAATTATATTGCACGCGAATATGGTGTCAGATCAGCTATGCCTACTGCTTATGCGGAGCGGCTGTGTAAAGATTTAATCGTTTTGCCTGTCAATATGAGTAAATATAAAGAAGCCGCCAAAATTATTCATAGTATTTTTGCTGAATATACTCATTTAGTAGAACCATTATCCTTGGATGAAGCGTATTTAGATGTTTCCGGCTCTACCCTTTTCAATGGCAGCGCAACTTTAATCGCAAATGAAATTCGTCAACGAATTCTAGAAAAAATTAAAATCACCGCATCAGCCGGTGTAGCGCCCAATAAATTTTTAGCTAAAATCGCTAGTGGTTGGAAAAAACCAAATGGGTTATTTGTTATTCCGCCGAAAGACGTGGCTAATTTTATCGAACACCTTCCCGTGAAAAAATTATTTGGTGTTGGCAAAGTCACCGCAAAAAAATTAAATGATTTAGGCTTCGTGACTTGCGCAGATTTACATGAAGTCTCTCTAACGGAATTAACAACGCAATTTGGAAAATTTGGATTGCAGCTATATGAACAAAGCCGAGGCATTGATAATCGTCCTGTTGAGCCAAATAGAACAAGAAAATCTCTTAGTGTGGAACAAACCTTTCATAAAGATATTCATAATACTGAACAATGTATTGCGGTAATTAATGAACTTTATCAGAGACTCATGAATCGATTAAAAAATTGTGACTCAGAACTAAAAATTAAAAATCAATATCTGAAGATAAAATATAGCAATTTCAAGTTAACTACGATTGAGAAAATAAGCTCTACCCCGAGTCTTGATCAGTACTACAATTTGCTTGCTGAAATCGGGTTAAATCCAACTTGCTCTATCAGACTGCTGGGACTTGGAGTGCATTTTCAATTACCGCAACGCCAACAACCAATACAGCACAAGCTACTTTAAAAGATGCGAGTCATCTCTACGTAGCTGAACGGCCTGGTTTTCACCTCAACGAACTCCAAGTCTCACCGACTCAACAGCTACCTTGGCAATACCGCAGCAATATCCAAGATACGTTTTATATCAATATAAAATATATATAAAGATATAAAGGGGTCAAGTGCTAAGTGTGCCGCAGGCACACTCAATACTTGACCCCTTGCTTTCCTTGCTTTTGCCCA
>Ga0207155_1129_pt1 | contig 15954 bp, 14 predicted proteins | sample Alteio_BWMinHeat_26_FD_153515 | JGI IMG/M metagenome (GOLD analysis project Ga0207155, IMG submission 153515) | Enriched cells from forest soil in Barre Woods Harvard Forest LTER site, Petersham, Massachusetts, United States -... | ecosystem: Environmental > Terrestrial > Soil > Temperate forest >... | reverse complement strand
ATTTAGATAATATTGATCGGTATCCCATCGCGCGGTGGTTTTTCCTAACCGAAGAGCTACACTTTATTTTAGAAAATATTTAAGTAAGCTGATTTCTACGCCGGTGTTTTCGCCCAAGTTGCTCACGTTTGAAGATTTCGTTTCAAACTTATCGTCGCTTCACGTGCCCGATAAACTCGAGTTGGTCTACCGGCTACATCAATCCTATACTGAGACGATGGGCATGGAGGCAGAGCCTTTCGATCAGTTTTTTATGTGGGGCGAAATGCTGTTACGCGATTTTGATGAGACTGATCGCTACATGATCGATGCTAAAATGCTCTTCGCCGATCTTAGTAATTTGAAAGAACTCGATGCAGGCTTAGATTATCTCACCGAGGAGCAAATCACTTTCCTCAAAAACTTTTGGCAGGGTTTTGATTCAGAACTTTCGGTAAACAAAAAGAAGTTTTTGGATGTGTGGAGAAAGCTTTATCCACTTTATAAAAACTTTCATAAAAAACTTTCCCTTGAATCAATTGCTTATGAAGGAGGCTTACATCGTTCAGTAGCGGAGGACATAGTGAATGGGAAGATCAAACTTCCTTATCATTCCTCCGAGGCGTCAGACCGCTCTAAGGGGACAGACGCCATCCTATGGTTTGCTGGATTCAATGCGCTCACCAAAGCGGAAGAAAAAATTATTTCGTTTGCTGTTGATCAGGGATTTGCCACCGCGCGATGGGATACCGATCAATATTATCTAAATGATGAGAGTCAAGAGGCCGGTGTTTTTTTTCGAGCTTATCGTCATCACCCGGCATTAGCAAAAACATTTTCCCCTGATTCTCCAGGCAACTTTCGTCAAAACAAAAGAGTGAACTCAATGGGTGCAGCGCAGCCCATGGGACAGGTAAAGGCGCTTGCTCATGTTATTGAAACTGAATTAAAAAATGGAATGATTCCGGAGGAGTCCGTGATAATTTTGCCTGATGAAAAACTATTGACTCCTGTTTTGCACAGCATCGCACCGGTGCTGGATAAGTTTAATGTAACGATGGGTTTTCCTTTTGCTAGTTCACCGGTTTACAATTTGGTGGAACAGTTAGTGGAATTGCAAATATCTGCAAGGCGAGACTACTTTAGTTATCAACAAGTGCAGTCGGTGTTGTCGCATCCGTATGTTGTGGCGAGTGGAGCAGCTGCTGTTCATGCCAAGATGAAGGAAATCACGAAACACAATTGGGTATCGGTGCCGAAAGATTTTTTGGGATCAGAAATAAAATTGCATGCAGTAATTTTTAACGATGCGGACGCGATCACAACTTATCTTCTCCAGGTTTTGCACGCCATGACTTCTGTTGCTTCGTTGGATGGCGTTGACCAGGAGTATATTCATAGAGGAATTCAATTACTCAATCGCTTAGACGGAGTCTGGAATCGGGAAGAGACGAAAGAGAAATCCAGTGCTAACAAATTAAAATCGTTTTTACGCTTGTTTCGCCAATATGCGAGAGGAGAAAAAATTCCATTTGCCGGAGAACCGTTGAAAGGAATGCAAGTGATGGGCGTATTGGAAAGCAGAAATTTGGATTTCAAAAATGTATTTATTTTGTCGTTGAACGAGGGCGTGTTTCCTTCCGCAGGCAATCAAGGTTCGTATATTCCTTACAGCATTCGTAAAACGTACGGACTGCCAACGCCCGAGCATCAGGGAGCGATCTACGCTTATCTTTTTTATCGCGCCATTCAACGATCTGAAAATGTTTTTCTTTTCTATAATTCAGAACCGGATGTGCTTGGACAAGGTGAGATGAGCCGATACTTGCAACAACTGCTCTTCGAAAGCAAATTAAAAATCAATGAGCAAGTGCTGCACAACCCTGTTCAACCTCGACCGGTAAAACCCATCGTAGTTCAGAAAGATGATAACGTATTGAAAGCGTTAGCTCGACTAAATGAGGGTACGATTCGATCCAGAGGACTGTCGCCATCTGCTCTCAATACCTATTTGGAATGTCGGCTCAGGTTTTATTTTCAGTATCTCGCCCGCATTCGTGAGCCATTGAAAGTGGAAGAGGAAATTGACCCTCGAATTCTCGGAAACTTTTTGCATTCCGTGATGGAAAGGTTCTATCACTACATTCTTGAAAAGAAAAAAAATAAGGAGATCATTGCCGATGATTTTGAGCTTTTCGAAAATAAATTAGACAAACTCATTGATGAAGCATTCATCAAAGAATATTACCTGGACCCCAAACAGCCTGTTACCTACGAGGGCCAGCGTGTAGTAGTTCGCGAGGTGGTGAAGACTTTTGCAAAAAAAATTATTGAATACGATCGCCGGCATGTTCCATTTACGATTGAAGCTTTAGAACAAAATGCGTGGATGCACAACATCAAGATCAGTCACTCTCCCGGATTTGTTGTACTTGGTGGAACGATCGACCGGATCGACCGAAAGGGAAATGAAGTGCGCGTAATTGATTATAAAACCGGCCGCGATGAATTGGATTTTAAAGATGTTGACTCCTTGTTTTCGCGTGAAGGCAAAAGGAACAAAGCAGCTTTTCAAACGCTGCTGTATGCATTGCTTTACAAAAACAACAATACAACTTCCGATTTGAAAATCATTCCCGGTTTGATCAATCGGAATAATTTATTCGACGATGAATTTCGGTTTGGCTTAAAAATGGACAAAGAATATTTGACAGACGCAACTCCATTGTTCTCTCAATTTGAAAATCAACTCCATATTTTACTTGAAGAAATTTTCAGTCCGGATGGTGTGTTTGATCAGACCGATAAAATTGAAGCTTGTAAAATTTGTCCGTTTACCGGGATTTGCTACCGATAAAAATTAATAGTAAAGCAGAAAAACGCAGAGCATTGCTTATTGGATTCTTTACGAACCTCTGCGCACTTTGCGGTTAAATCCGATTAACGAGTGACTTTTAATTATTAACTTTTCTCCATTCACTATTGTATAGCCTCCAAATCTTCAATGGATTTGATTCTTTCAATTCTTCTGGTAAAAGTGAGTCAGGAAAGTTTTGAAATGCAACAGGACGAGCAAATCGTTTGATGGCGTCAGTTCCAACGGCAGTGAATCTTGAATCGGTGGTGGAAGGGTAGGGGCCACCATGTTGCATCGATGGACAAACTTCAACGCCGGTAGGAACTCCGTTGATAATCAACCTGCCAGCCTTTTCAACGATCATGTTTATTAAATTTTTATGCGCTTCGATTTCAGATTCATTCGCGATGATGCTTGTAGTGAGCTGGCCCTGAATATGACTTACCACAGCATGAAGGGCCGCGAAATCTTTGCACTTCACGATTAGCGAGAAGGGCCCAAAAACTTCCTCTACCAACAAATGGTTTTTTAGAAAGTCTTGAGCTTGTACGGAGGCAACTAGTGATTGTCCCTGACCGCCTTCAGCTTTTTGTGTCGACTCTCCTTCAATTTTTATTCCGTGTTGTGCCAGTGTTTGCGTTAATCGTTTATGATAGTTATCGGCAATCCCCTGATGTAACATCGTACCCGGCACTACCTTTTTAATTTCTTCAGATAATTTATGAATGAATTTATTCAAGCCCTCATTTTCAATAGCGATGACCAAGCCCGGGTTGGTACAAAACTGCCCTACACCAAGGGTGATCGATGATGCCATTAGGGTAGCGGTCTTTTCAAAATCATTGATCAAACTTTCAGGAAGCAAAATGACAGGGTTGATGCTGCTCATCTCGGCAAAAACGGGAATCGGATCTGGCCGTTGGTTCGCAAGGTCAAACAATGCCTTCCCACCTGCCAGCGAACCAGTGAATCCTACAGCTCTTGTGTGTTGATGTTTTACGAGCGCCTGACCTACTTCAAAACTTTTTCCGTGAAGGTGTTGGAAAACTTTTTTTGGCACACCGGTTTTCTCAATGGCATTTTGAATGGCAAATGCAACTAGGTTGGAAGTTTCCTCATGGGCGGGATGAGCTTTTACAATTACCGGACAACCCGCAGCTAATGCAGAAGCTGTATCGCCTCCGGCTGTTGAATAGGCCAACGGAAAATTGGCAGCACCGAAAACAACAACCGGCCCAATGGGTACGAGCATTTTTCGAATATCAGGTTTTGGTGCAGGCATGCGGTTAGGAAGAGCAGTATCAACGCGCGCATCTATCCATGATCCCTCTTCCACTAAATTCGCAAACATGCGGCAATGACCGGTGGTTCGTCCACGTTCATTGATGATGCGAGCTTCCGGCAAATTAGTCTCTCGCATCGCAGTGGTTACAAGTGTTTGTCCAAGACCTTCAATTTCGTCAGCAATGGCTCGCAAAAACTCTGCCTTCTTTTTTCCACATAAATTTTTGTAGGAAAGGAACGCGACTTGTGCTTCGTGAAGAGCGGAATTAACTTCTTGCATGGTTGCGTCTGTCATTAGATTTATTACGTTTTTAAGTTTCGGCCTCGTCTTTATTCCATCACTAATTTTTTTCAAAATAAGTTCACGCTCATCGCCAACTAATGCAAGACGAGGTGCACTTGTTGAGAGCCAACGTTCGCTTCTTGTTCAGCCAAGCTTGTCATCTTTAGTAAACTTCGTCGTGAGTGCCGGGGAACACACCTTTCTATGCAATGGCCCTAGAATTTTATTTTAGTGATAACAAAGATAGTTGCCTGCTCTAATCTGGCTTCGTTTTTACCTTGTCTTTCTCTTCAAAATTTCTTAAACTTTGTAGCTCACGTTTAACCCCTTATGCTATGAATATGATTCATAAAATAGAAGACTGGGGCAACATGCATCGCCCTGGCTGGCTTGATCTCTTTCGTATCGTCCTTGGCGTTTACATCACCTACAAAGGATTTAATTTTCTCAGCAACATCGAGAACCTGGAGATGAGCATCCAGGGGATGAACATGGCCTTCACGGGCACCTCGATTGCGCACTATGTAGTATTTGCGCACGTCTTGTGCGGGCCGCTGATCGCGTTGGGCTTGCTTACGCGAATCATGTGCGCGGTTCAATTACCAATATTAATCGGAGCCGTAATCTGGATCAATGCACCAAAAGGTTTCATGTCGTTAGGCAACCACATGGAGCTTGAAATTTCACTTGTTGTGCTTGTTGGATTGATCACCTTCATCATCTTCGGTGCAGGAAAATTTTCTATTGACGAAAAGCGCAGGAGAGAAAAAGAGATGATGCAGAAAGCAGTTTAATAAACCGCTGATTACAAAATCAAAGAGGCTGTCAAAAGACAGCCTCTTTGATTTTGTAACTACTTAGTCTATCCCAAATGCTGTCATGGTATCATCTTTTATCAATAAGACAGTTATTGGCCAACCAGCAAACAAGCTAGCTTTATTGCCATTTTTATTGTTTAACCTTTCAACGTTTACTTTTAAGGGCTTTAATTTCTGAGATTTAAAAATAAATTTAGTGTCAGTAGTCCTTACGCTAAGTTTGTAGGGTGTTGTAAGGCCTCTTTGAGTCGCAATATTGGCGCCACTTTGAAACATATCAAATTTCGTCTCTTTGTCAGCTGTGACGGTTATTGTCACCTCATCTCGATCGCTACTGTTGGTTGTGAATGAAAAAAGAATTCCAGTGATTAAAAATATCAGGATTATTAGGATGTTTTTTTTCATATTGTTTTAGTTTGAATTGCAAATCCTCTATGCTTTAAGTCATGAGCTACCGTCCTGCGGCTTTCCTTCACCCGGTGCTTTGGGGTTAGCCGGCTTCACCACAATAGCACGACCATCAAGTTCAGTCTCATTGAGAGCGGCAATAGCTTTCAAGCCTTCTTCATCGTTGGGCATTTCTACAAAGCCAAATCCTTTGGATCGGCCTGTATCACGGTCTTTTACAATCTTAGCGGAACTTACCTGGCCAAATTTAGCAAACGCTGCCTCCAGGTCTTCCCTTCTGGTTTTGAAATTTAAGCGAGCAACAAAAATGTTCATAACGAAAATAATTGGTGTAACATGAGTTGCTTGGAGTCGACACCAAGCAAACCCAAATTAGTAAATTAATCGATCAACGTCAATGACTGAAACTTAGAAAAGTAGGAGCATCCCAGTGTATCCAGTCAATACTCCGGCAAGGCTGCCGACCAGCGTTTCTCGGGGAGAGTGAGCGCCTAACATTAGCCGCGATGAAATAACAACCCCCGTTGCCGCAACAATAAATGTGGTTGGCAAGAGAAGCGTTGGCGAAAACCTGATCAATGGAAAAAGAATGCCAATAAAACCTCCCATCGCTAAGCTGTGGACACTTACCTTATAGAAGAAAGTGATGAGTGTTGCAACTACAACCAGTGCAGCTACAATTAACATGAGCTTATTGAAATTGGAAGCGAAGGGAAGTTTGAAATAGAAAAGAAATGCAACCAAGCTATACATTAATGAAATAAAAATGAATGGTAATATCCTTTCACGCCTCGATTCAAAATAAAGGGATTGAATGCTTCCTAAGTATCGGAAGAGCAAAAGATTGATGACAGGAATCACAAAAGTAAACCCAAAAACAAGTGAAGTGATTATCCATATGTGATCTGGTCCGATCATCAACATCGCAGGAAAGAATTTCCCTATTACTATGATCAAATAGGTAGCCATCAGCAATGGATGGAAAACAAAAGAGATAATTTTGGCCGCAATCCTCACGCTCACATTTCTTTTCTCAACCGCGCCACGGGAATGTTTAATTGTTCGCGATACTTGGCAACAGTACGCCTGGCAATATTATAGCCTTTCTCATTGAGAAGGTCTTCGAGTTTATCATCAGAGTAGGGCTTGCTTTTATCTTCCTGGCTGATAAAGTCTTTGATAATTTGTTTTACCTCACGACTGCTGGCCTCCTCGCCAGAATCAGTACTGATTCCTTCTGAGAAGAAATACTTCAATGGAAAAGTACCGAAGTCAGTTTGCACGGTTTTGCTGCTGGCCACACGACTCACCGTGGAGATATCCATATTAATCATCTGCGCGATGTCTTTCAAAATCATTGGTTTGAGCTTGGTCTCATCGCCCTCAAGAAAATAATCAAACTGAAAATCAACGATGGCACGCATGGTGCGAAGTAAAGTTTGTTGACGTTGCTTAATGGCATCGATAAACCAGCGAGCTGCATCCAACTTTTGCTTTACAAATGAAACAGCTTCTTTCAATTTCTTATCTTTCTTGTCGCTCTTGTCGTAGGCTTGAAACATTTCGTTATAGCTGCGGCTGATGCGAAGCTCTGGAGCATTGCGTGAGTTTAGCGCAAGATCAAGTTTTCCATTGTTGTTGGTGAGAATGAAATCGGGAATCACATATTGATTCTTCACCATACCGCTCGAGGTTTCTCCACCCGGTTTTGGATTGAGTCGTACTATCAGTTCAATGGCATCTTTAATATAATCCTCGTCATCAAGATCAAGCTTCTTCAGAATTTTGGCATAGTGCTTTTTAGTAAACTCGTCATAGCATTCTTTGATGATCCGTTTGCCTACAATCACATCCACATCCTGGCCATCGTCCATGCGCTCGAGTTGAAGCAACAAACATTCTTGTAAGTTTCTTGCAGCAATTCCTGAAGGATCGAATGATTGGATTTTTTTAAGAATGCCTTCTACTTCCTCCAAATTAGTTTCAATGCTCTGAGAGAATGCAAGGTCGTTCACAATAGATTCCATCTCTCTGCGTATGTAACCATCACCTTCTATACTACCAATGAGCTGTCGGCCAATAGCGGTTTGTTTTTCATCTAAACCTAAAAATCCCAACTGAGTCATCAGGGTTTCGTGAAGTGAAGAAGAAGTAGCGATGGGCGTTTCTCGATCATCCTCGTCATCATCTTCGTTGTAGGTTTTGTAGCTACTGTAATCGTCATCGCGCAAGTAGTCCTTGATGTCGATATCTTCACTGGCTTCAGGTGTCTCCGCCACTTCACCTTCAGCTTCTGGTAACTCCTCTTCTGAAGCTTCATCCTGCGTTTCCGGTTCGTCTTCTTCGCCTTCTTCCAGCACCGGGTTGAGCTCTAATTCTTCCTCAATTCGATTCTCCAATTCAGCCGTGGGCACCTGGAGCAGTTTAATGAACTGAATCTGCTGGGGCGACAGCTTTTGTTGGAGCGACTGGTTAAGACTTAGTTTTTGCATAGCAATAGTCACAAATTTATCATTTTTCGATTTAGGATTAGAATGCAGTAACCGTACCAATTCTTTTTTTTGAATAAAAACTCAAATTGTCGTTTTTTGCACCTCGATAAAATTTATGAAGAGAACAAAGATCAAAGACCTGCTGCAAACACAGCCTACCAACCAAATCGTAAAAGTGCAAGGCTGGGTGCGTACCTTTCGCAACAACCAGTTCATTGCCATAAATGATGGCTCTACTATTTTAAATATCCAGGCTGTTGTGGCGCTCGATAGTTTGAATGAAAATACATTGAAACGCATTACAACAGGTTCGTGCCTCTCTGTTGTGGGCGAATTGATTCCTTCTCCTGCGAAAGGACAAGCGGTAGAAGTAAAAGTAAAGGAACTTGACATACTTGGCGACAGCGATGCAGAGAAATTCCCGCTGCAACCCAAAAAACATTCGCTTGAATTTTTGAGAGAGATCGCTCACTTGCGTGCGAGAACGAATACGTTTGGGGCGGTGATGCGTGTTCGCCATGCTATGGCTTTTGCTGTCCATAAATTTTTCAATGATCGTGGATTCTTTTACATCCACACACCGGTGATTACCGGCTCGGATGCTGAAGGAGCGGGAGCGATGTTTAAAGTCACTACACTTGATTTGAATAAGCCTCCGCGTGATGAGCAAGGTCATATCGATCACAAACAAGATTTTTTTGGAAAGGAAACCAATCTTACGGTTTCAGGACAGCTGGAGGGAGAGACTTATGCATTAGCGTTGAGTGAGATTTACACCTTCGGTCCAACTTTCCGGGCGGAGAACTCCAACACTACACGACATCTCGCAGAGTTTTGGATGATCGAACCAGAGATGGCATTCTACGACATTCAAGACAACATGCAATTAGCACAGGACTTTCTTCAATACTTAGCAAAGTATGCGCTAGAGAATTGCAAGGATGATTTAGAATTTTTGGATAAGCGCGCGGCCGAAGAAGAAGCGGCCAAGCCTCAGGATCAACGCAACGAATTAGGCTTGATCGATCGACTGAAGTTCGTTGTAGAGAATGATTTTCAAAAACTAAGTTATACAGAAGCAATCGATATTCTGAAGAATTCCAATCCTAATAAGAAAAAGAAGTTTCAGTATCTCATTGAAGAGTGGGGTGTGGATTTGCAAAGTGAGCACGAACGCTTTCTGGTGGAGAAGCATTTTAAGAAGCCGGTGATCCTCTATAACTACCCGAAAGGGATCAAAGCATTTTACATGCGCCAGAATGAAGATGGAAAAACAGTGGCCGCGATGGATGTCCTTTTTCCTGGTATCGGCGAAATCATTGGAGGATCGCAGCGTGAAGAGCGTTATGAAAACCTGTTGCAACGCGTGAAAGAACTTGGCCTACCTGAAAAAGAATTGTGGTGGTACCTTGATCTGCGCAGGTTTGGTTCTGCACCTCACAGCGGATTTGGATTGGGCTTCGAGCGCTTGATCCAATTCGTTACCGGAATGACCAACATTCGCGATGTAATTCCTTATCCAAGGTTCCCTGGCAACGCGGAGTTTTAATCCCTTAAAGACTTCCGATTTGTTTCATGTAATTTTGTTTCAAACTATGGCATATGAATACACGTTGGCTTTTAATCGGGTTTCTTTTTTTTGTTTTCTCCGCTTGCGCGCAAGTCGAGGAAAGTAAAATAAAACAACACATTCGCATTTTGTCAGCCGATTCCATGCAAGGCCGAGGCACCGGCAGCTTGGGCGAAAGTATGGCTGCATCTTACATTGAAAAGCAGTTCAAGAAAATAAAACTGGAGCCACAGGGCGATGAAGCGACTTATCTCCAGGTATTTCCATTTAAAGGAGGAGTACACGAACTGGCTACTGAAGGAAGCGCCCATAACATCATTGGATATTTAAACAATAAAGCTGATAATATTATAATCATTGGGGCTCATTACGATCATCTTGGTTTAGGAGAAAACGGAAATTCGTTGGAAGCAAATCCAAAAGGAAAAACCCACAACGGTGCTGATGACAATGCGTCTGGTGTGGCCGGACTCATTGAATTGGCGCAATACTTTCAGAAAAATAAAATGAAGGAGAAATACAATTTCCTTTTCATTGCGTTCAGCGGCGAAGAATTGGGATTGATTGGATCAAAATATTTTACAGAGAACCCAACGATCGATCTTTCAAAAGTGAGCTACATGATCAACCTGGATATGATCGGCAGACTTGATCCAGCTACAAGAGCGTTGTCAATTAGCGGAACCGGAACGAGTGCCGTTTGGGAGAATGAAATCAAGAAACTCTCAACCGATGATTTAAAAATCAAAATAGACTCAGCAGGTGTTGGCCCATCCGATCACACATCCTTTTATCTAAAAAATATTCCTGTCCTCCACTTCTTCACAGGCTCGCACAGCGATTACCATAAACCATCAGACGATTGGCAGAAAATTAATTTTGCTGGCGAAAAGACTATTTTACAGTTTATCATCAAATTGGTAGAGGATTTGAATTCAACACCAAAGCTTACTTTTCTGACCACTAAAAATAAATCAATGGGCTCTGCCCGCTCATTCAAAGTGACGATGGGTATCATGCCCAGCTACACCTCCAACGATGAAGGACTGAAAGTTGATGGTGTAAGCGACGGAAGGCCTGCGCAAAAAGCAGGTATCTTAACTGGAGATTTGATCGTGCAAATTGGAGAACTTCCCATCAAAGACATTCAGACGTATATGGATGCCTTGGCCAAATTTGATAAAGGCCAGACTGTTCCGGTGAAAGTTAAGCGGAACAATGAAGTGGTAACGGTGATGTTAACCTTTTAGAAAAACCTTTTGGCATAACCCTTGCCTGTAAAGTCAGATATCATGTCAAGAATTGTTTTATTTACCATATTGTTGTTCACTCCGTTCTTGACTTTTTCGCAGAAGAAGATAAAACTGAATCACGCCGATAGTTTGAAGGGAAGCATGAGGGGAGAAAAACGTTTCGACAAGTTGTTGGGTCACGTTGCTTTTGTTCAGAACACAACTAATATCTTTTGCGATTCGGCTTATTTTTTTCGCTCCGAAAATAGGTTGGAAGCATTCGGTCATGTGCACATTACGGATGACTCTGTTGATATCACATCACTTCAGTTAGAATATGATGGAACCAAGAAAATTGCACACTTGCGTAAGAATGTTGTCTTTGAAAAATTAAAAATCGCTAAACTCTATACCGATTTTTTGGATTACTATAGAATCAAAAATGAAGCCCGTTATTTTAATGGCGGAAGACTCGTGGATACAACTAACGTGCTCACGAGTAAAAAAGGATATTATGATGTGCGCACGAACTTGGCTTCATTTAAAGGAGAAGTAATAGGCGTTAACCCAGATTATACATTAACATCCGATACGCTTCAATACAATTCTAAGACAAGGATGATATACTTTCGAGACTTCACAACCCTCAAAGACAAAGAAGGGAAGACAGCTTACTATCAGAACGGTGTTTATGACACAAGAAAAAAAATCTCCTCACTTACCAACGGCGAAATGGAATCCCCTACTTATCGAATAAAGGGGGATAACTATTTTATAGATGATGTAAAGAAATTTTATAAAGTGAAAGGCCACGTGGCAATGACCTCCAAAGCAGAGAAGCTCACCATTTTTGGAGATGATGGATTTTACGACAGAAAAAATGGGATCTCGAAAGTGTATGGCAATGCCTATATGGCCCGGGTTATGGATAGTGGCGACACGCTTTTTCTTTCAGCTGATACGTTGGTGTCCATCGAAAATGTAAATCCCAAAAAGAAGAAACTTCTTGCTTATCACAAAGTGAAAATTTACAAAAGCGATATGCAAGGAATCACTGATTCGTTAGTGTATAAGTCGGCAGACTCAACTTTATATTTTTATCGCGACCCTGTTTTATGGTCGGATGAAAATCAAATGACGGCCGATTCGATTCACATGCTTTTGAAAAACAGAAACATCAGTCGAATCTACATGGTGTCCAATTCCTTCGTTGTCTCCCAGGATTCCTTGCTGAACTTCAATCAGATCAAAGGCCGGAAAATGACGACTTACTTTGAAAACAAAAATATACATCACGTTATCGTGGAAGGGAATGGGGAAAGTATCTATCACGCGTTGGAAGAAAAGAAAATCATAAAAGACAGTTTATTAATCAAAATAACCTTTTTGGCAGGCATGAACAAGATTATCTGTAGCAACATGCGCATCGATTTTAAAGCCGGCAAAGTGAGTAGTATTAATTTTTACGTGAAGCCAGATGCTTCATTTTTTCCTCCACAAAATATCAAGGAAGAAGACAGAAAGTTAAAAGGCTTTACCTGGCGTGGTGAGGACAGGCCAAAGAGAAACGATGTTGTAAAAAGAGGATCGGACGAAATTAAAAAACTGGAGCCAACGGCCATCCCCAATAAATAGTATTCCTTAACGGAGATTTTTTTATTTATTAATAGGACTCCCGCTTTTTTTAAGCTATATTTCCTTTGTAAAAATGTGCGCCAATGAAATGCTGGCTTCTCATCTTGGGGAGTTTGATTGTTGTCTTATCTACTCACGCTCAAAATTTTGAGCTGGTTGACAAGCAAGATAGCTACCAGGCCACTTTTAGCCAGTTGGTTAAGGTTCCACTTAAAATCAAGAACAATACTGACAAGTCTCAATTCTATGTGATTCGCAAAGTGCGAAGTGACTTGGGCGAATCACAGAAGGGATATTTTTGCCTTGATAATAATTGTCTCGAGTCAACAATCGTTGAATTTTCTAAACGAGTAGAGCCTGGGGAAACAATCAATTTGTTTTACACTATTGAAAGTGGGCTTATGCCTGCACAAAACAGCCTAAAGTTTGAGATTTTCCCTAAAGGAAGTCCCACGGAGGGGATCGAGCACAATGTAGGTATAGTAGTGGAAGAACGGGTTCAAAGATCACTGTACCAGAGCAAGGAAATCACGATTCATGATGTTTATCCTAATCCAGTTCAAGATCTAGCAATAATTGATTACAAAATCAGCAATGACCTGGTTAAGGCAAAAATTGTGCTCCATAACGTGCTAGGCAAGCCGCTTGGCGACTATGAGCTATCCGCAGAAGATACCAGAATAAAAATCCAGACGGATGAACTTCCATCTGGGGTATATTTCTATACCCTATACCTTAATAATAGCGGGGTTTTTACTCGCAAAATCATGGTAAGGAAGTAGAGGAGCATACTTTTACAGGTTGGTTTTTCCTTCTTGGGTTGTATATTTGCAGGCTTAAATCAATGGATTCCTTGTTTAGGGCCATTTTTCGGCTGCATCTGTGAAAAAACAAATATCATCTCGCTACCTTTTTATACTGGCGATACTGCTGGCATCATCTGCTTGTAGCAAGTTTCGTAGACTTGAACGCAGCGAAGATTGGCGCCAGAAGTACGAGGCTGGCCAAGACTATTTCAAAAAGAAGGATTATTATCACACTGCAATATTATTTGAACAGATACTTCCAATCGTTCGAGGCTTGCCGGAAGGGGAGAAAGTAGAATTCTATCTTGCTTACTGTCAATATTATCAGAAAACCTATTTGCTGGCGTCTAATCAGTTTAAAATTTTTTATGAGACCTATGGACGCAGCCCGCTGGCTGAAGAGGCTTATTTCATGTATGCCTATTCGCTTTACACAGGGTCTCCAGATTCGCAGTTGGATCAAAAGAGCAGCGTGGAAGCTATGGGGGCAATGCAGAATTTCCTTAACCAGTTTCCTGGAAGTCAGTTCAATGATAAGGCAACCGAGGTAGTAGCGAATTGCCAGCAGAAGCTGGAACAAAAAGAATTTAATAACGCTAATCAATATTTAAAGATGCGTTATTATCAAGCTGCCATCATAGCATTCGGCAACTTTAGAAAGACTTTTCCGGATTCTAAATTCATGGAAGAAATTTCATACCTAAAAGTGTTGGCTCAATATAAACTCGCTGTGCAAAGTATTCCCTCCAAACAATTGGAAAGATATACTTCTACCATTGAGTTTTACCGGGAATTGGTTGACAGTTTTCCTGCAAGTCAATATTTAAAAGAAGCGGAAAAAATGTACACCGCCAGTCTCAATCAGATCAATTTTATAAAAAGCAAAAACAAAAACAGTTAATAATTTATGGCTACGCAACCAGCACTCATCACCCGTGATGTAGAAAAAATTTCTTCTCCTACCGGTAATCTTTATCAATCGGTGGTAGTTATATCTAAGAGAGCAAGACAAATTGCTGTAAACTTGAAAGAGGAGCTCAATAATAAGTTGGCAGAGTTTGCCACCACAGTGGATAACTTGGAAGAGGTTTTTGAAAACCGTGAGCAGATTGAGATTTCCAAATTCTACGAGCGCATGCCTAAGCCGACCACTACAGCTACTGAGGAGTTTCTTGAAGGCAAACTCAACTACCGCATGCGCGAAGCCTTGCCTGCCGAAGCTGCAAAAACTGAGTAAGCCGTGCTGAAAGGCAAGCGAATACTGTTGGGAGTAAGTGGCAGTATAGCGGCCTACAAAACAGCCATGCTCACCCGCCTGTTGGTAAAGGGCGGAGCTGAGGTAAAGATAGTGATGACGCCTGCCGCTTTGGAATTCATCACACCACTCACGCTGGCTACACTTTCAAAAAATCCCGTACTTACTTCATTTAATAAAGATGAAACCGGTGAATGGCATAACCATGTTGAACTTGGGTTATGGGCAGATGCGATGGTGATTGCTCCAGCATCAGCTAATACTATAGCTAAAATGGCAAATGGTATTTGTGATAATCTTCTTCTAGCCGTTTACCTTAGTGCACGCTGCAAAGTTTTCTTTTCACCAGCCATGGATGTGGATATGCTCCAACATCCGTCAACGCAAAGTAATATTCAAAAGTTGGTCGTCTACGGCAACGAATTGATTGATGCGAATTACGGAGAGTTAGCAAGTGGCTTGATTGGTAATGGCCGTATGGCGGAGCCTGAGGAAATTATAGATCGACTTATTTTTTTTTTTCAAAGTAATCAAAGATTAAAGGGCAAGAAAGCCTTGGTTACAGCAGGCCCCACTCATGAAGCTATCGACCCGGTTCGATTTATTGGAAACAATTCTTCAGGAAAAATGGGTTACGCCATTGCAGAGGAATTAGCCAATCAAGGGGCAGAGGTGAACTTGGTTTCGGGGCCTTCACATTTATCTTCCAACAATTCGTTAATTAAGATAACGCGAGTGACCTCTGCTGAACAAATGTATGAAGCTTGTGTTTCTCTTTTTCCTACCACTGACATAACGGTTTTATCGGCAGCTGTCGCGGATTTTCGTCCATCAACGAAAGCCGATCAGAAAATAAAAAAGACCGATGCAGGATTATCATTGGAACTTGTTAAAACAAAGGATATCGCTGCTGAGCTTGGTAAATTGAAAAAGCCAGGTCAGTTTACGGTGGGCTTTGCGCTGGAAACTGAAAACGAAATCGCGAATGCAGAGAAGAAAATTGCCTCCAAGAATTTTGATTTGATAGTTTTAAATTCGTTAAACGATAATGGAGCTGGATTTAGCCATGACACCAACCAGATCACATTAATTGACAGAAAAAACGAAGTGCAAAAATTTTCTTTAAAATCGAAGAAAGAAGTGGCCCGCGATATCGTTAAAGCTATTAATGATCGAACCAATGCGTAACATTTTCCTTTTCATCACCCTGATGGCTGCGGCAAGTACTTTTGCCCAGGAATTGAATTGTAGGGTTTTGATTAATATGGATCAAATTCAGTCCTCTGACAAGGCCTCCCTCAAGACCGATATGGAAAAATCTTTTGCGGCTTTCAT
>Ga0207155_1144_pt1 | contig 15958 bp, 16 predicted proteins | sample Alteio_BWMinHeat_26_FD_153515 | JGI IMG/M metagenome (GOLD analysis project Ga0207155, IMG submission 153515) | Enriched cells from forest soil in Barre Woods Harvard Forest LTER site, Petersham, Massachusetts, United States -... | ecosystem: Environmental > Terrestrial > Soil > Temperate forest >... | reverse complement strand
TTTCAGCAGCCCTGTGTGACTTTTCACATGCTAACGCATAATCTGTAAGCCTTATTTTCATGAGGCTATATTATGCAACAAAACTTGCTATCACTAGACGACGTCAAAGCGCATTTCGAACACTGGCGTGCAACACGCACTAAATTACGCGAAAGAATTCCTCAATATCTCTGGGATGAGGTCAAAACACTCATTGGCCGTTATTCTTTAACCGAGATTACTTCGGTGTTACGCATAAATACCAGTCAAATAAAAGATAACCTTAAAATTAATACAAAAATTAATTTTGCAGAGGCAAGAATTGACACTCTAAATTCACTCCAGCATCCGCCTATAACATTTTTAGATATAGAACAAACCTGCTCAATTGAGTTGCATCGTACAAACGGAGTCATTTTAAAAATCAGCTCACTGCCGATGATATCAATACAGCAAATTATCTCTCAGTTTATGGAGTAATTTATGTTACAAGTCACGCCACAACATCGATTACTACTCGCAGTTGAATCAATAGATTTTAGGAAAGGCATTTGTGGATTAAAAGCAGTATGTCAGCAAAAACTATTTTGCGATCCATTTAGCGGTGCAATATTTGCGTTTACTAACCGTTCACGCACCTCCGTTAAATTGTTGGTGTACGATGCGAGTGGGTTTTGGCTGTGTCAAAAACGCTTTAGTAAAGGAAAATTAGCGTGGTGGCCTAAAAGTAATTCACATAGTGTCACACTACGTGCAAGTGAATTACACGTCCTCTTAGCGCAAGGTAATCCCATGAAAGCAGCCATACCAGATGACTGGCGATGTGTGCGACAAGATTATGCTGCGGTTGCTGCTGGTGAAAGCAAATTATCTCTGTAATTCCACGGCATCCATTTTTCAGGCTCTTTAACAATTTGGTTTGTATGTTCTTGCAACACAATCAGGTAATGTAATGGATTGACGCCTGATAACGCACAAGTATAGATGAGGCTAGTTAGCACACCGCCTATCATTGCGCCATACTCTGTTTTGTAAAATAACCAAGTACGCCGCCCACGGATAGGAATTTTAAGTGCGCGTTCTAATATATTGTTGTCCAATGGTGCTCCTTCAATTCGCAAAAATTGAGTGAGCTCATGCCAATGCTTTAGCATGTACTTTACTGCTTTGCCGAGTGAATCATTGGGTTCAACTTGTTTTGATATCAACAGATTTTCGAGATAATCATGCAACTCATCCATGATGGGTTTACTCTGTTTTTGGTGATAGCACAGTCGTTCTAGTTTTGTCATCGCACGCGTTTTTTCATCATGTTCATACACCTTGGCGATGCATTCAATCACATGAATACATTGATCAGGATAAAATTCTTTTAAGTCATCAAATTTGCGAAAACCATGGCTTAAGCAGTTGCACAGTATCGTTTGAAATGAAACAGGAATATTACGACTTAACGCATCGCACATTTGTATCACTGTGCTAGTATTCGCGTCACGCTTTTGAAGTAATCGTGTGATGTTTTCACCGGCATGCAGCGAGCCATTATAAAATAACGCTATGTCACGTTCTTTTGTGCGAGAAATCAATCCCGTCGTGAATGTGCCAGTTCGTTCTTTATCATGATGTAAACGGTTATGGCGAATGATGTCAGTAATTTTTACAGGACTATCATCATTATGAATCACATCACCATTTGCTGCGATGTGTTCAAGAGTTGGAAAAACAAGTAATGCAGCTCCGCCGACTTCTTCAACCAATTGCCATTGGGTGGAGGCTGGTAATGGCACACCTAACAATGATTGAAAGTAGGTTTGGCGATAAAATGGAATGGCAACATAATATTTTTGCAATACCAATATTGCCTTGAATGCTTCATCATATTTTTGTGTGCCAACATGCAAAGGAATATCAGCTGATACAAGGTGTCCGCATAACGCACAGCGCAACTTTTCAATCCAATACTTGTGAACGGCTGCCAGGTTCTGTCCTTTCACACGAACCAGTATGCCTGGTTCAAAGTAATAAAGTTTACCGCTGCATTGTGTTGGACATAAATCGCCAGGTTTTAAATAGGGTATCTGTAATTGATGTTCCATGGTGTTGATATAAGCAGAATGCGGTAAACGACCATGGCCTGGTGCTGGTAATTGATTAGTTTTATCTGATTCAGTCGCGCTTGCATTAGCAAGTGCATCAGTGCCATTAATTTTGGCATTCATCTTTTCGCTGGTTTCTCCAGCATTATTCACAGATTTTTTCTTGTTTCTTCTACCCACGCCAAAAATGAGTTTGCGTAAATTAGATAGCTTGATCTTATGCTCGAGCAATGCTTTGGGGAGCCAAACGGCAACGCGGATACAGGAGACTGCAAAATCCTTGGTGCCATTTGGAATGTCACTTGATTTAATGACAGCAATGGCTGCATCAATATCAGCTTGCGATTTATCAACAACCTTTGGTAGTTCGAGGCCGCTCATTAGCTATTCCATGACTAAAGTGGCGGCAAGCTTAGATGAAAATTCTTTTTTTATCAATATGCTATTTCAAAATATAGCGATAGTGAGATGACATTGAATAGATATGGGTATCAGAGTATTATTCGACCTGCTGAAAAGATACGGCGCTTCACCTTGATGCGTAAACGACTGGGTAAATGATAGGGGTTTATTGCTAAATATGCTCGCTATTAAATAAAAGGAAATTTACATGCAAAGAAAAGTTTTGGTTATCGGTGCAACAGGTCATCTTGGCAAAGCGATTGCCAGAAAACTTAAATATAATGGCTATGATGTTACTGCCCAAGGTAGAAATGACCGTCTGTGTGATGAACTAAAAAGAGAAGGATTCAGAGTTATACAAGCAAGTGACAGTGATGCATCTATGCTTGAAGCCGCATGCTCAGATCAATCAATCGTTATTAATTGCGCTGGACAAGCGAAGCAATTTGCGAGAAAAAGTGAATATGAGTCTGCTAATGTCAATATAGTCAAGGCACTCATTGCAGGTTGCCTGAAACATAACGCTAAACTCATTCATCTATCATCACCCTCTATATATTGTAACTATGAAGACCAATTAAATGTCTCTGAAGAATGCAAAATACCAGATGTTCATTCTTCTGATTATTCTTACTCTAAACATGAGGCTGATAAATTAATTATTGAAGCAGCGAATAAAAATTTACGTTACGTTATTTTTAGGCCTCATCTGGTTGTTGGTCCGGAAGATAAGAAAATTTTAGCTGGCTTAATAAAAGCGCATGAATCCGGCTCAATACCATTATTTAGAAACGGCGAAGTACTAATCGATTTAACCGATATCGAAAACTTCGTTTCAGCGATTATGTTAGCTGTCGAAACTAATAAAGGGGATGGAAAGATATTTAATATTTCTAATGGTGATCCACAAGAATTAAAGCAATTGCTTGCAGAACTTTTTCAACAAATCAATACGCCATTAAAAACCACTTCAATGCCGGTTAATTTTTGGTTTCTTGGGAATGTTTTATCTCTTATCGAAAAAGCCTGCAAAGCATCACATTATTTCGGATTTAATCCGGAATTATTTTATACTAAATATAGCTTAGGATTATTTGCCAATCACTTTACCTTAGACATATCAAATGCAAGAAATATCTTGGGTTACAATCCGGTTATTACAACCAAGGAAAGCATAAAACGCTTTGCTGAGGAATATAAAAAATCACATCATTCCACTGAGAAACCTCGATCTGGGTGGGACGGTAAAAAAGTACTGACGGCTGGTATTGTCGTAGGGACAGCTTACCTAGGGTACAATTTATTTTCAGGTGGACACGGCCCTGTGCCTGAAGCTGCGGCAGCAATATCTGAATTTCGTCCTAAAATATAAGAATTTTAGTGTAGTGTTCGGTGAGACATGTGTCATGTTACACAACCTTTTTGAAACTACTAAATAGTGCGAATATTATTGATTTAAGAAGGAGCGACAATGAAAATTTTAATAAGATCTATCATTCAATTTCTTTTTGTAAATTTTTCTCTTATCACCATTTCTCTGGCATCAACACAAATGGTTGTAGGTTTATATGGTACTCAAACCGAGTTTAGCCTACCTTTAGTAATGCTGGGAAATGAAACTGGCCAATCTTGGACATTTGTAAAAAACATTTCTGGTTTCCCCGCTGGCACCAGAGGAGGTCAGGTCAGACATGTCAGCTGTGTTGGAGACAACTGTATTGCAGCAGGCTCGTACGAACATAACACAAATACTGACCTATCTGCATTTTCACCCTTGCTTTTAAAAAGTAGTGATAAGGGCGCATCCTGGTCATTTGTAAATACCATTTCATATATTCCTGATAACGTGACTCATGCGTATCTTGATACTGTCGATTGCCAGGATTCTGCTTGTATAGCAGCAGGATACGCAGACACTCTTAATGAGAAAACTGGCACTGATCTGGAACATCCATTGTTACTTATGAGTAATGATAGCGGACAGACCTGGAGATTTGTAAATGGGGGCACGCTTGATTTGCCACACATGGATGGTTCTTTTTACGGCATTACTAGGAACAATGGAAATTGGATTTTAATTGGAAGTTATGATGTTTATCCTTCTGGTTCTCAAGTTAATCCAACACAATATCCATTGTTCCTCATAAGCAAAGACGATGGAAAATCATGGACGCAATTGAATGAAAATTCAGGGCTTCCATCGATGAGCTTATTAGAAGAAAATCCTGAGGCATTAGTTGAATGTGCAGATAATATTTGTCTAACAGGAGGAAGCAGTGCAACACAGAAGAATTATATACCGTTGATTCTGCGCAGCGATGACAGCAGTCAATCGTGGTCAATAATTAAAAATATTTCTGGAATGCCTCCACGTACACTTGGCAGCAAAGAGCGAGGATCGCCCTCAATTTCTCAGTTTAGTTGCACGGAGAATAATTGTGTTGCTGTTGGTGATTGGAATTGGGGGGTCTATACACCATATCATCCAACTATACCATTTGTAATATTGAGCCGTGATAAAGGTCTTTCATGGGCTAGAGTTAAGAATATTGATGGCTTTCCTGTTTTCCAAGAACATGAACCCTTCCTTAGTACCGTAAGTTGTGCTGATAATTTTTGTGCAGCAGGTGGTGAATATGGTGATAAATTAAATATTACAAAATTGCCTTTGTTAATTGTGAGTCGTGATAAAGGCGAATCCTGGACGCTAATAAAAAATATTTCTGGATTGCCGTCCAATTTTAATGATGCTGCCATTAGTAGCATTCACTGCGCAGACAACAGTTGTACTGTAATCGGAGTTTGGACGACAGACACTTATTATAGTTTGCCATTAATTATGATCACAAATGATAGTGGACAATCTTGGTCATTTATACGATCCATTACAGATTTACCTGAAAATACTAACCGTGCGGAACTTGTTAGTGTAGTTAACAACAATTAATTGCTAACTTCTCAACCCGCAAAGAAATTTGTGACCTTTCTGCAGATCTGCAGAAAGGTCACGATCAGTCCTATAACCAACGGAGATATACTTCATGATGTTTCGCAGTCTACACACCGCTATTCTAAATAATCAACCAATCCAAGAATTTAGTCGGGATGTAACAAAAGCAGCTAAAGAAGGATTGCTAAATGTACCGGATTCTCGTGGATTGACGGCATTGCAATTGGCGAGTCGCGAGGGAGACTTCTTCAAGACATTCGAATTAATTTCTGCCGGAGCACTAGATACCCCTCTTGGGGCTACTAGATTATCAAGGGTAGCCGTTGGAAGTTTATATCGGGTGGAAGCTGAGAAATCGCCTTTTACCTTGGCCTATGAGCGCGGCAATATCCAAGTGGCGATGCTATTGATGGTTTGTAGCCGCAGCATGGGAACCTTTGAAGAGCGCACTTTACTTAAGAGACATCCAAATTACTTACATTTTTTAAATGGGTTTTTGTTCCGTTCTGTGCAGGGAGATGATTTGCTTGTATTAAAAAAATTGATTGTACATTTACAATCATTCACCGAAGTAGAAATGCGACCGCACCATAGAAAAATATATGGTCTAATCACGCTAGCTGTTCGATTGGAGGCAAATATAGGGATCATCGAAGAATTATTAAAAGTAATAGGTCCTTATCAATCTACTGAAAAGCGCAGCGCGTTATATTGGGCTGCCTTCCACCAAAATATACCGCTTTATAAACATTTAGTTGCGCGTGGGGCAGATGAATTTTCTACGCTGCGTTTACTTTATGATGAAAAAAAACATAGAAGATTTGCTCGGTTTCATGCGCTATTGAGCGAAACCAGAAAAAAAGAATATGCTGAGCAAGCACCAAAGATTACTTTTAATAAACCGCAACGCATATCTGATTTGCAAGGAAAAATCTACGAAGTAGCAAGCCAGGGCAAGCATGACTCATTAATTGATTTTTGCAATGATGAAAAGGATGCTGCTGCAGTATTGAGTGACGCAATGCGAGCGGATAATTATGTGGTAATTGATGAAGTTCTCTGTTTGCCACTGCGCTCAAGTCATCTATTTTCATTGATAGCAGGCAGTGGTGATATAGAGATGCTGACTTTGTTTTGTTGCAGCAATGCATCGCTAGAGAATGTAATGCAATTTGTCGCGGATCTTCCTGATCTGTCTTTCTTGGATACTGTTATTAGCAATTTATGGAGTGTTAAGGGTTTATTTCAAGCCATCTTCCGTGCTGAAAATGTAAAGTTATTCCACGATATCATACAGCATTTGCCCTCTCAATTTTCGACTACAGCAGGAGGAGAAGAAAAACAGAATACTACTAATCTAGAATCAGAAGTTAACTTAGCATTGTGTCGCCATATACAAGATAAAACAGCAATTAATTTTCGTGAAGTGATCGTTGCTCTGTCTGAATCATTTGATATGCGGCGTGTCATCAGACATCTTACTCTAACGCCAGCTAATCAAAATCTGGTTCATGTTCTTAAAAGATACGGGACAAAATATAGAATTGATATAGGCATCGAATCAGAAACTAAAGAAGAAAAGTTCTCGCCTCTCATGCTCCTGGGGGATGATGCTTGGAGCAATATTACCAATTTTTTAGGTGACATCGAAATAGGAAGGATGGCAGGTGCATCAAGACAATTTCAACAAATAGCCAGCAATACCAAAGTGCAATCTCAAAAAAACCAGTTACTGCACGCGAAACAAGCTGAGATTAAACAAATCGATGAGTGCTTAACTCGCATTGAAGATGAGCTTAAATCAAAAGGCTTCTGTGATCAAAATCCTGTTCTATGGGCTTACATACCCTGTTTCATAATTCTTTTTACAAGTCTTGCCTTGACGGGTTGGTTTGCAAAGAGGGTTAATGATGGTATCAATAGTGGCGAGCGTAGTTCAACAGATCTTGCACTTTTATGCCTTAGTGTAAGTGTGTTTGTTGGGTTGTGTGTGAGCCCACTTCTCTGGAAGAGAGGGGTGCCCGGGCTGAATCGAAATAATTACGAACATTTCTCGAGGAAGCCTTTTTCAGCCTTAAGTGACAGTCATGATCTTGTTCTCGAAATAATGAATAAATATGAAAATGATAGACACTTAAATTTAACTTTACAGAGCACCTCCGGCGACGTCATTAACACATTTAAGGAATTGAAACGAACTCTAAAAATGGAGCTGGGCATATTATCATTAACTATGCCGCACTCTTCTACGCTTTTTGTTGTGCCTAGAGCGCATTCTCGTTCTGCTGTGATAAATCCGCCAATGGATCACATTTTGGATGTGGCTGGAACAGTGGAGCAAGAACATAGAGCGGGTAATGAGCCGGTGGTGGATCATGTTAATGATCATGAGCTACCATTGCTTGGTCGCGTACACCGGTAAATCTTAGCTTATCTCATCTGCATAAGTTGCTTACTTTTAGCTGTGCAGCTGGTGGGATGATGTTTATATCGTATGGTTTTGGCAAGATTGTGTAACATGGCGCAATCTTACCGAAACTACACAATGCATTAAGTCTTCAAATAAAGGATTAAATGCACAGCCACCCAAAATTTTATTAATTGCAGCCCAACCTATTATTAAAGTCCAAAATTTACATCCTCAACTTGATGATAGCTCAATAGATAAATCCCATAACATTGGCCAGCTTTATCAAGAGCTAGCACGAGAAGAAAGTTGCGAATTTTTAAATGCGGGTTTATTAGTTCAATCAAGCAGCATCGACGGAGTACATTTAGATGAATCTGCAAATGAAGTACTAGGGAAATCAATTGCAGAGAAAGTTCGAGAAATCAGTGTATGAACTCATGTAATGTGTAGGAAATGATACTCTCACTAGAGAACACCCGAATCGAAATGATAGTATCTTTTAATGAGATGATATGACAAGCATTATAAATATATCAAACGACAATTTAGAAAAAGCCACTGAAACTCTATATCTCGCTTTTGCCGAAGATCCTTTTATATTATGGATGTTTGATGGCAAAGAAAATTATACTAAAAATGGCCGCTGGGCTTTTAAGACCTGGATTAAATGGAGTATGTTGTATGGCATAGCAATTGCAACATCTAATTGTGAAGCGGTTGCGTTACGCAAAAAACCTGGAAAACATAATTTTTCGTTCTGGGGTTTATGGCGATCTGGCATGTTAAAAACGCCTATGATAATGGGATCTGCTGCATTCGAAAAAATAAAAATTGTAGATAATTTATTTAAAGCAGAACAGCTTAAAAATATTGGATCCGATAATTTTTGGTATTGTTGGATGATTGGCACTCATCCGGATTATCGTCAACAAGGATTTGGTAAGAGATTGATGAGTTATACATTTGATCTCGCAAAAAAATCAAAATTACCCTGTTATCTTGAAACGGCGACAGAAGAAAATGTAATTATTCACGGAAAGCAAGGTTATAATGTTAATTCAACAATTAATATACCGGATAGTGAAATTAAAATTTATTGTATGAGCAAATTGGTATAAATATCCAAAAATCAGCATTAATCATAAATATATATTTTAAGTGAATTTTAAATTCTAAATTTTGGAAATAAGCGCTCCATATTTTTATAATAAATTAGCTCGCGATCTACATTTGTGAAATAAGGATATTCTTCTAGCAACCTTAATTCCTGTTCGATGCCCTGATCAATAACAAATGTAAAATCTGTACCGACTAAAATATTTTCAACTGGAACTAATTCACTTAAGCATCGTAATGTAGCTGTTGATGTTGACATTGCAGTATCATAATAAAGTTTCTTTAAATAGTGATAAACTCCTTTAGGAATATTTTCTTTAAGAGAAGGCATCAATATTTGATATAAATCCAGTCGGCCGGCTAAATAAGGAATTGCTCCACCCGCATGAGGAACAATAAATTTTATATTGCCATATTTTTCAAAAATGCCGGAAAACAGCATATTTACAATAGTTCTTGAACTATCACACATAAATTCAAACATTGAAGCGGGTAAAAAATTCATTTCAGCACAGCAAGGTGATGGAATTGTTGGATGAATAAATACGGTCGCATGTCTTTTTTCTAACTCAGAAAAGACTGGCTGAAAAATAGGATTGCCTAATAAATTTCCTGAGTAATTTGATAATAAAGTGACTCCTTCCATTTTCAAAATATCTAGCGCATAAACAATTTCATCTAGGGTCGCGTTTATATCGGGCAAAGGAAGTGTGGCAAATGAACCATAAGTCTTAGGATGTTTTACCGATAAATTTGCCGCATAATCATTACATTGACGGGCTAAATTTATGGCAACCCCACGATCACCAAAGAAAACTCCTGGCGTTGAAATTGAAGTTATCGCTGCGCGAATATTGTGTCTTTCCATTGCCTCTTTAGATAAGTCCAATGACCATTCTGGCAATTTAATGCCATAAATTTCAGGAATTTTTGCTTCTATCAATGCATCCCGATAGAATGAAGGTAACAAATGGTGATGAACGTCAATGTACTTAGTCATACCTACTTCCTAAATTAACAAGTATTCCATCACTCTATCAATTTATGCCGGCCGGAATCCTGGGAAAAAAGGCTCAAATCTTTATTAATTAGGTTCTAACCTTTCGCTATAGCTGTATTCCATCAAAATGAAACAAGTCAAACTCTTTCCAGTTACAATTATCAAGAATACATAGATTTACTGCAAACGGAAAAATAGGCGCTGGTGGTTTAAGATAAATAAAGATACCACAATATTTACAAAAATAATGTTCGCCCTTCATTTTATTAAATCGATAGCATGTTAACTCATCTGCGCCATTCTTTATATTAACAGTATCAGCCACATGAACAATCGAATTTCGCATACTGCAATAGGAACAATTACAGAGAGCAGGCTTATTTAATTCAAATTCGCAGTCAAATTTAACACGCTGGCAATGACATGATCCTGAGTATTTCATATTAGGCCTCGTATGATTATAAATAATTCTGTTTAATACACTGATCTGTATTTGCAAGTTCTGCTAATACTATACGTGTAGCTGATGCAATTACATCTTCACGTTTAACCGCATCCTTTTTATTTTGTGTCAAATAAATTGCTATAACAATTGGAGAGCACTTGGGTGGCCAAATGATACCAATATCATTAGTCGTACCATATTCTCCATTTCCTGTTTTATCACCAACAATCCACCCTTTTGGTACGCCAGCCCTAATTTTGGTATCTCCTGTAGTATTATTTTTCATCCATGTTTGTAACTGTTCACGTTGTGGTAATGCTAAAACACTGCCAAGGACAAGATGCTGTAAACTGTTTGCCATTGCTGCTGGCGTAGTTGTATCCCTCGTATCTCCTGGTATTGCTGTATTTAGATCAGATTCCCATCGATCTAGCCTGAATTTATTGTCATGAATAGTTCTGGCATAGGAAGTTGCTGCTTGAGGTCCACCTATAATTTTTAACAAAAGATTCATCGCAGTATTATCGCTATAATCAAGGGCAGATTCGCATAATTCAGCAACCGTCATACCATTATTAACATGTTGCTTAGTAATGGGCGCAAATCCACTTTTATCTACATCATTTTGTTTATATGTAATTTTCTTATGTAATATAGCTGGGCTTTTCTCGCTTTCTTTTAAAATAGCTGAAACAACCATTACTTTCCCTGTGCTACAAAATGGAAATAGTTCATCCGCACGATATTTAATGGGCGTATTATTTGCTGTATTTATGGCATACACTCCAAGCCGTCCACCCGAAGCTGCTTCCAATTTTGCTAGTTTTGTCTGTATAGAAGTAAGTTGTTGTGCGTTAGAAACGAAAGGGATGCAAATGATGATAAAAGTAATTGTGTATGCCAGGCAGCGTGTAAATGAAGAAAAAAACATATTAAGCACCCATAAAAAATTATTTGGCTGGTACAACAAACTTATCTCGCTTGTCTTGCTCTACAAACCAAGTCGCAAGAAATTGCGCACCATTTGGACCCGCTTTTGTTTCGTGAAGTACATTTGCTAGAATTTGAAAGCTCTCACCCTTCTTGATTATTTTTTCTGGTTGGCCATCTACTAGTAAAATTAATTCTCCCTGAAGAACATATACCATTTCAGATCCCAATTGTGTACGGCGACCCTTTGTCGCATTAGGAGCCATTTCTCCCAAGCCCATACCAACCTCATAATTAGTTTTTGGTACAACAATCGTTTGTAAAGTTTGAGTGGGCTGATTTGTCAGAGGCAGAGAATTCCTTGCATTAGCTATTACACAATCTAACAGTAGAGTGACGCAACACAATAAAATAATAAGATATTTATTCTTAACAAGAGCGGATGTCATAGCAGCTTTCCTTGAACATTTATTTAATTTAAAAGTCTAACAAAACGAACATTTTATTAGACTTGAATTCTATCAGAAATAGCACTATAAGCTTATTTTTTAATCATGTCGATCGTTTTTATTATCGGCAGCAGTTTTTTCCAAATCCAAAAATTCGCGCATTTTTAGATTATTTTAGTTAAATTAGTATAGACATAAAACTTTTAAATATTTAATAACCGGAGATAATTTTGGAAATTGAATTAGAGAACAAAAAATATAAATTCTTAATAAACTATCAAAAAGATAGTAAATACCGATCTGCTTTTAATACATTAGCACAGAAAACTTTTCCAATATCATTTGAAGAATGGTATCAAACACACTATTGGAATGAAAAATACATTCCTTATACTTTATTCGATGAAAATAAAGCCATCGCAAATATATCTATAAATATTATGGATTTTAATATTCTTGAAGAAAAACGAAGACTTATTCAAATTGGTACGGTCATGACGGATAAGGAGTATCGAAATCAAGGGTTAAGTCGATTTTTGATGGAACAAATATTAGAAGAATGGAATCAAAAATGCGATTTTATTTATCTTTATGCTAATGAAACCGTATTAGATATGTACCCTAAATACGGTTTTGATAAAGCGACAGAATATGAATACTTTAAATCTCTTGACAAAAAACTTATTCACGAAAATTGTGAAAAATTAAATATGGATAAACAATTTAACCGAGATCTATTATATTCATATGCAAAGTGTCCAAACCACCATAGTAAATTAAGCATGAATGAAAATGCAGATCTAGTCATGTTTTATTGTGCTATACTTTCATTCTTAAAAGAAAATGTCTTTTATATAAAATCTTGTGATGCTATAGCAATAGCTAAATTTAATCAAAACCAACTCATCCTTATCGATGTATTTTCTAAGTCTAGCGTTACATTAGATGAAATAATATATTCATTAGCTAATTCTACTACTGAACAAGTTATATTAGGCTTTACTCCTAAAGAATGCTCCTCATACGAAATAAAGAAAATATCGGGTGATGACACACTGTTTATTCAAAAAGGAAAAACAAAATTATTTGTTGAAAACAAAATAATGTTTCCGATTTTATCGCATGCGTAAAAATTTTCATTATATGCAACCGGCTGATATGCGTAAATCCATTGATACATGTAATCTAATATTATTACACAGCAAGGATAAAAAGTTATGAATTATTCAATTACATTGGAAAAAAATCCTAATTCAGGTGACATCCAAATACTTAATGACGGTATTATAAAAGAACATAAATTAAAAAAGGATATGAAACCACTCGATTTTTTTGCCTATTTTATTCGTGATGAACAAGGACAAATTGTTGGTGGTTGCGCAGGCGATAATATGTATGGTGGTTTATTCGTTGGACAACTCTGGGTGAAAGAAGAGCTCCGTGGAAATGGATATGGGACGCAATTAATGTTATTGGCGGAAGATCTTGCTAAAGAAAGCCTGTGTGCATTTATCACGGTCAATACATTTGAATGGGAAGCACTAAATTTTTATAAAAAATTGGGGTTTTATGTGGAGTTTGCGCGCCACGGATATGAAAAGAGTTCGGTATTTTATTTTTTACGTAAAGATCTAACTATTTAAAATAAGGCTGTATTATTAGATATATTGGAATATTTTTTTATATTTCAAGGAAAATGGCAGAATCTCACCGAAGTGCGACAGATTATAATATGACCAATCGCATGGAGGGTGAAAAATGTCTAGGAGCTACCGTCATCTAAAAGAGCAAGACCAAATTTTTTTGAGTCAAATGCTAATGAAAGGTTACCGAAAAGATAAAATTGCGGAAATATTAGGTGTGGATCGCTCTACAATATATCGCGAAATAAAAAGAAACATATACATTGCAAATTACAGTGAGAAAAAACTATATCATAGCTGGTACGCGCAAAATAAATATATAGAGCGAAGAAAACGCCATTTAAAGTTGGTTAAAGATAAAACCCTACGCGGAGAAATTGAGAGCAAGTTGGCGTTAGGTTGGTCGCCTTGGCAAATAGAAGGTCGTTTAAGACGTGAGCATGGTGGGAAATCAATTATATCTCATGAATCTATCTATCGTTATATTTACAGCGAAGCATTCATACGTAATCAATTTTATAAAAAACTTCGCCGAAAACATTTTTGGCGTGTGAAAAGGCATAAGAGAAATCACAGAGTTCCACAAGAAATGTTGATAAATTATCGCCCCAATGAAATACATCAGCGCCATGAGTTTGGTCATTGGGAATGCGATTTGATGATGTTTAAACGTGGGATGAAAGGCAATTTAATTACTCTCAGAGAGCGTAAAACGCGCTATATGATAGCAATTAAAAATGAAAACAAAACAGCTTTTACAACGGCATTAACGCTAATTAGTATGATGACTAAATTAAAAAACAAGATAAAGTCGATTACGTTTGATCAAGGCAGTGAGTTTATAAAATATCAATGGATCAAGAATTGTATTGGCGCAGATATTTATTTTTGCGAGCCGGCATCACCATACCAAAAGGGCTCAATTGAGAATGGAAATGGTGTTATTAGAGTTGAACTCCAGCGTGATTATAATGTAGAGGAATTAAAGCAAAAAGACGTAAATAACATTATTAGAAACATTAATGAAAGGCCTCTAAAATGCTTAGATTATCAAACACCAGCGGAATTATTTAATAAATATTAAGAGGCAGCAATGACTATTTAGGCACCGTTATTTTTTGTCAACTACAACTTCAAAGCTATACTTTATGAGCCAGGCTGACTATAATTAGTCAAATATTTAACAGAATCGAGGCGTTTTTGTATGCATGCACGTATATTTTCTTCTAAAATTAATCGTACGAAATCAACATTAGAAGCATCGATAGAGTGGCACACTATGCCTTCTGCTTTGTTGCAGAAAAAAATTATTGCAACACACTTGGCTTCATTTCTCGATCTTTATCGCGATTATTCTGAAAAACAACTAGGACTTAAGCCTGGATTGTCTAAGGAAGCATGGCTCACAAAAATGATTGAAGAGGAATTAGAAGAGATAAAACAGGGAAAACTATATTTAGCAACGATTAGTTTAGAAGATAATATTGCTGGATTTATTGTCTGTGCCCCAGTAAAAGCAAGACATAAAGAAGAAAAAATGAAGGATAACGATTTGAAAACAGATGTTTATATTAGTTTATTAGCTATAAAACCATTTCGTTACTTTAGGTCTCAAGATAAAATTCATATAGGCCTTGGTCAGCAACTTGTTGATAGTGTTGAATCAAGATTTACTGGTGCAAATATGATTACACTGGACACGCGCCTTATTAATAAACCAGCCATGTCATTTTATGAGAGACTTGGTTTTAATTCTACAGGCAAGCGAACACTTGGTGGAAGCAATCCAGATTACTATACAGGGTATGAAAAATTTGTAATGCGCCAAGTTTAAGTTATTTTAATTTTTAATAATAATTGTTAGAAGGCTTATTTATAACTTAAAAATAGTTATAATGAAGTTATGCACAAGCAAAATAAATTGAAGACGAATTATCAAGAAGTTAAGTAATAAAAATTCGCACTTCGGGTCAGATTCTCCAAAATAATGCTAATTTCAGAGTATTCTTATTATTTGCAATAAAACTTCTAGTATTCGCGTTTATTAACAGGCATCTGGGTGGGATTTTTGGTGATGTGAGCCTGCTACTTGATCTGAATTAGAATACAATATATTCAGTAATTTTTTATCAAGTAAATCAATGCGAGGCGGTTTTCCATCAATTGTGCCCACATTGAATATTAAACTAATGATCATATTTATTTTTGGCGAGTATACATAAAATGATACTATTAATGCTTGATGAGCATGATAATCAAAGTTTTATAACCAATGCATAAGACGAATACGGATGTGTTATGAAAATTTTATCAAACAAATTAGTTTTTCAACAATATTCTGTACCATTTATTCTAAGAACATTAATCACCTTAGTTATTCTTATTTTGTTTAGTTTAACGTTTTTAGCCGTAAATAAAATATTATCTAAACTAACATTATGTAAAATTGAAAAACGAGTATCTTATTGGCTCAGATACGGTAAAGCAGTATATCTTATTTACCTATGTGGAGAAGGTAACAGCTTTATTTATCAAATA